>Ga0209550_10000756_pt1 | contig 30991 bp, 56 predicted proteins | sample LauGreSuBDMM15SN_2_FD_187567 | JGI IMG/M metagenome (GOLD analysis project Ga0209550, IMG submission 187567) | Freshwater lake microbial communities from Lake Michigan, USA - Su13.BD.MM15.SN (SPAdes) (version 5) | ecosystem: Environmental > Aquatic > Freshwater > Lake | place: Lake Michigan... | reverse complement strand
TGTCTGATCGTTGTCTACTCGGTCGTGCCACACTTCCGCCGCGTTCCACTTGGCTCCCCAGTTCTTCACATTCCAGTTGTACCACCAGTCTGGGTGTGAGGAAATCTTCGGAGCGTCGCACTTCGGGCAGACTTCCGATCCGCCAAACATCTTCTCCACCACAACTTCGATTGTGCCGTTGTCGAGATTCTTCTTCACGACTGGGAGACCATCGACAGCCCAGTAGCCCTCTTGTGGCTCGAAGCCGTGATCCTTCTCGTACTCGTGTCCCTCGGCTCCCTTCACCATTTCTTTGGTGATGACGAACTCTGGGTGGCAACCGCAAAGGAAATCATTCTGACTCTCGTTGGCTGCGTAGAACTTGTTCTCTGGGACTGGGACAATCTTGGAGAAGTCGAACCCATCGTCTTCACCCTTGACTGCCTCGATTAGCCTGACGATCTCTGCCTCGTTGCCTGTAATGTCTAGTTGATTCGCGCACCAGTTAGGCATTTGCTTCCTCCTTCCAAACTGCGGGACATCCCCGCTACTTCTCTACAATGCCATAGCCTCAAACCTACTATGGAGCACTCTATACATTATGTAATGTTCGCCAAAGAGCAATGCGCCGAGAAGCCCGTAGGCAACCCGACGCATACTCTTTATGCATGATGCATAACGCATAACACATTAGGCATAACCCATAACCCATAACCCATAACCCATAACCCATAACCCGTAACTACGCGAGCGGTAGACCAGCCTTCTTTAGCCGCGACTTGGTATTCGCTATGGAGCGAACCCCAGACGGAGAAGATGGTGCAATGATTGGCGTGTCGCCGTTGATTGGGAAGAACTTGTAGTGCCCCCCGTTCGTCAGTTCTACGCGCCACCCATAACGCCTTGCCCGTCGGACAAACTGCTCCATGTCTTTCTTCTGACTCACGCCGCCACCCCGTGCTCTTCCTGCTTCTCACTTCCCCAGATTGGCTGTGTAGTGTCTGCGAGTACTTTCCGCAAACTAATCACACCGCCACGACCCGTCACGATGAGATGGTCAAGCAGTTCGATGTCCATCAACCCGCACGCTGCGTACAGGTCTTCGGTCAACGCAAGGTCATGGTTGCTCTGATCCGTGTTGCTTGTCGGATGGTTGTGCACCACGACAATGCCTGTTGATTGTGTAATAACAGGAAGCCGCAAGACTTCTGCAAGTCGAATCGGCGCACCGCTCACGGTTCCTCGATACAACTCCTGAATGCCGAGGCATTGGTTGTTGTGGTCAAAGGCCATCACCCAGAACGATTCGTGTTCGACTTCTTTTGCGTGCTGCTCGAATAGATTGAGGCAACTCACGGGGTCGGTGATCTGAATCATCTCGCCCGTTGCCATGTCTCCTCGTACAATCTTTGTTTCGTATTGCTGCCATTTGTACATCTGAACCTCCTTGCTAAGTCGGGGACGACGACGGGGAAGGTGTCCGTCGTCGCCCCCGATTACATTACGCTCCTACGAGAGCCAGAGCCTGTCGCTTGGTGCGAGCCGCGAAGCCCGTGTCAAGAACAATGCTCGATGCCTTCGCATCGGCTGCGGTCGAACGCTGACCGCCACGATACGCCACGCCGTGATCGAGGTACTCCCCGATTGCGTTCCACACGCCCCACGCCGTCTCGCGTACGCCTTCCAAGTTCTCAGCGTTCTTCCAAATCGCAAGCGTCTGCGCTGCGCGATCAGAGAACACCTTCTTGTCTCGCTTCTCGTCCTCGCTCAGAGGGAAGACCGAAGTGATCACGCGGATCGCGTCCTTCTCGGTCATCTTCTTGAGGATGAGTCGCTCTGCTCCAACCCTGAACTCGTCCATCACCTTGTGAGTGATACCGAGTGCACGCTTGGCTTCCGCAATCTTGCCTTCGACCTTTGCGGTGTGGCGAATCGTGAACGAAGTCTTGGCATCACCAAGTGCTGCGTTCAGCGTGTTCATGCACACCACTCGGACAGGAGTCACGAGTGCGCGGAAGGGGAAGAGTCCGTTGTGCCCGTTCGCAAGAACGAGATACGATTTCGTCTGCCCGTTGTCGCCCTTGATCTCGATGTGCTCCGAAGGAATCTCCATCGCAGCGAAGACGACCTCTCCACCACGCAGCGACCCTGCGGTCTCGAACTGAGCACCTGCATCAAGCAGGTAGTCAGCGAACGAGAACATCTCCGTGTTCTGAATGACCTTGTATCGGCTACCGACCACACCCAAGACTGCGCTGTCCGTGTTGCGGACATTTGCGACCTTGTTTGGGACGACAATGTTTGTGCCCTGAAGGGTCATCGGCTTCGCCTCAACCACCCAGTCCAAACCTGCTGCCGTCTGCATCTCCTTGGCATTGAGCAGTTCCTCGACGCTCGTGCCTAGACCATGCCACGGGAGACCCCGACTACCGACGAATGCCATCGTCTCTACCTCGTGTGCCATACAGCACCTCCTTCTCTGGGAAACCTACGGCTTCCCCTATGGCGGCGTGCCCGATTGCCCACCGCTCTATTCATACAATAACAAGGGCGTAAACCTACTATGGAGCACGCTCATTTGAGCACGATCGTCCTTATGGTACAGACCCTGTATAATCGATATATTCTAAGAGTATTTTTTCTTCCCAAACAATCCATTCGAAGACTAATAACTCGAACTGCTCCTCTTAACGAGGTTGTTCACTCTCACGAGTTCACAACGGTCCAGAGATATCTCTTCTAACTGGTAACTAGTACGAATAACTAGATATTCCTAGTAGTACTGGTATATAGGGATTGTGTATAACCCATGTGTATATGTGGATAACCCATGTCACATGATGCATAACCCATAACTCATAACATTTGGCGCGGCTACAACCACGCCCTGAATCGCCCGTACAGGCACATTTGCGCCCCGTAGGGCAACGAAAAGGGGCGAGATAGTGTCTTCACACCACCCCGCCCCAGTTCGAGTGCCTTACTCAGCGACCGAAGCCGATGAGCCACCCAATGTACGCAGCCCACCCCTTGAGCAGCCCACCGACAAGCGGCTGAACCGTTGTCGCCTGCCACTTTGCGTAGGCTGAGACCTGATGCGCGCCGTAGTCGTCGTTGATGTTTCCATAACGCGACTCGTACGCCTGTTTTGCAGAACGCCGAATCCCATTCGGCTTGCTGCTATCGGTTGCTAGGTTGTATGCGAGGTAGGACTCCCAGTCCTCCCAGTTCCTGTCTGCCATTGCTACCTCCTAAGAAAACATTACCTCTCGGTAGGCGAGCATGGCAAACGCCACATCATCACGGTCAGTCAACGACTCCTCAAGTTCTTCCTTAGTCATCGTTGCGACTGCCTTAGAGACCGTCCCACCCGCATCGTCTGCATGGTACTCAGCCGTTGAGCCATACAAATCTTGTGCAATAAGACGACCTGCCTCGATTGCCTCTTCCTTGGTGTCGTACACACCGCCTTCGACCATGCCGCCCATGACGACGACATTCTTGTAGATGGCGAAGTGGTCGTACTCCAGACCTTGCTCTTCGTGCTCTTCCGTGAACTCTACGCCGTTAATCTCGTACGCCATTAGATAGCCTCCTTCCACTCAATGTTCTCATAGTCGCCCTGCTTCAGAGCCTGCTCGACCTTGTACAACTCCAAGTCGAAGTTGTACTCGACGAGCGGAGCCGCATCGCAGTCAGCGCATTCGATTGAGCCGACATTACGGTACTCGCCGAGATCGCCATAGTCGATCCCGAAGTACCGAGCGTCGGTCAGCATCGGCGTGTAGGTGACGGAGACATTGCCCGAAAGGACAATGCCGAGCCGCTCACCCTCAAGCCGCTGTCTCGACAGTGTGCAATCTTTGTGTACCCACATACGACCTCCTTACGGAAGGTATGCGTCAGGGATGTGAATGGTCTCTGACCACTCGCACACCTCGCACCCCTCGCACTCTTCGTTGTTGAGCAGCACCTGCGCTGCGTGAAACACCTGATCGCAGGTGTACGGGAAGTGAGCGCACCCATCATCCTCAAGCCGACCCTCAAGGATCGACCAGAAGAAGGCATCGCGCACCTTGTTGTCAGCCTCACTCATGAGGACATCCCACCCGTAGCAGACCTGTGTCAGGCGATTCTCAGCGGTGATCGCATCACGCGCCCCACCGTAGTAGGAGATGTACAAGCCGTCCACATTCGTCTCGAACAGGATGGACTTGTCGTTTCCATGCGGGTCATGGTTCTCCGACTCGCGGTAGTAGACCGTCAGCGTACGCGTCGCACGCAGTTCCTCTGTGTGAATGACTTGCCACATTTACTTCACCTCCGAAGCGGCAACCATCATGTGGGTGCCGCGCTCAAATAGGATACGACCGCCATCGTTGATCTCATCGTCTGACGAGATGATGACGCTGAACTTCTTGCCGCCCTGCATGACGAACAAGACTGGCACAAGCGGGTCTTCCGATGAGCCATCCCCGATTACCACACCGCCTGTGATGACCGAACCGATCAACGGCTCAATCATCTCGGTAGTGAGGTAGTGGGCTTCGTGGTCTGCGAAGGGCAGCGTGCGCCGCTCGGCGAGTAGCCGCCCTGACTTCTGATCCTCAAACAACTGCTCGATACTCATGTTGCCTCCTTCCGTACGGTAGACAAGGGGCAACGCCCCCTGTCTCCGTACAACTGTACCATGAATGGCATCCCGTCCTAGGAGATCAGCCTACTGGCTGATTCTCTGGGAGTGCTGCCTCTTCTTTGGTAATCTTTCCGCTTCGAATCGCATCTCGCAACTCGAGGCTCTCCTTCCATGTGATTGCGTCAAGTTCAGGGTTGTGCTTCTCTGCGTACTTCAGATGGCGCAGCCCCTCCTCCTCCATGCGGGTCATGACGCGCTTACGCCATGCCGACGGAGACTCGTAGGACGCGTTCGTCTCCAGACCGATGTGGTTGACCAGATCGGCTCGGGTGATCATGCGCGGCTCCCACTTAATGTTGCCGTCATCCTCGTATCCGCCGAAGACGACCGACTTGCTGATCCATGCAACCTCATAGGCAAGCGCAAGACGCTTCTCCCACTCGTCCACATTCTCAGCGGTGATCTCGTTGAGCCCTAGGCTCATCGTTGCCCATACAAGGCTGTCCGTGATGGGGTGTGTGTACTCCTCGCCACGGGTTACCCCGTCGTAGATGCGAGTCTTCGTTGCGGTGAAGTAGCAGATGTCGTCTGCGTTCTTGACCGCTTTGACTGACCAGTTCAGTGACATAGACCCTCCTATCGCTTCCCCCACAGCGGGGGCTTCACCTATAAGATGCCACAAGCCAAAACCTACTATGGAGCACGCCCAGACGGGCACCTACCTTGCGGCGGCTACCCCATCTCTCTCCTCAAAGGAAAGAGGAATACATCTATAAGGGGACACCCATAACCCATTAAGGGTGACCCATAACTCTTTATAGGCAACCCATAACTCTTTATACAATAACCATAACTCTTTATGCATAACTCATAACTCACCGTGCATAACTCGGGTGGTGAGGGTCCCAGGAGTCGAACCTGGCACTACTCGGATATAAGCCGAGCGTTCTAACCGATGAACTAGACCCCCTCTATTCATTATACAATCATCATAACTCTGACTGCATAACTTGTATGCATATTGGATTGCCCATAACTCTGCATGCATAACTTTTATGCATGCTGAATAGCCCATAACTCCTATTCCATAACTCATTACGTAATATCCATAACTTTTGTGCACGAAATGGCTGGCGCGCAACGTTTTTTGTATGATATTGCATTTATTATCGTGCGTAACTCTGGCATATACACCACGTAGTGTGGGGATGTGGGGGAAAGTGGGACATTATGTACAGAGCGGGCGGATGTTTACGACCATGTTCCCCGCCACATAACTATCATCTTCATGCTCAACAACCCATAACTCACTCCCCATAACTCCTCTCCACGAATCCCCACTTGACACATCACAAACAACCTGCCTACTCTTGGTACATCCCTACCGAATATCGGTGGGAAAGAAGAGCACAGGCTCTGCTTACGTATCGAGAAGATAGAAGTGGTTCGCCAGAAAGCATCTATCGCTCGGTAGGGATACATAGATAGGAGGTACAGAGAAATGCGAGACTTTGGAAAGTTCACGGTGACGAAGCGGGTAACCATGATGGCTGTCTGCGGTACCTGTGGCTGTACGTTTGATGGAGAGTTCGGTGCTGAGTACTGTGGGGATTGCGACCCCTATGGAGATGAGAGCAATGTGGCGCCTGCTTCACAGCACCAAGACCCTCGTCTCACGACTCAGCCTCTCACGAGTCTTCGGGCCGAGCCCGAGGCTCTTTGGCGATTCAACAACAGGAAGTAAGGAGGCACCATGCGCAAACTACTAATCCCATTGGTCGTCGGGGTAACCATTCTCGTAAGCCAAGTGGTTACGAGAGTATCAGCCCAGACACCTGCGGTTGTTATTCCGACAGCGACTCCCGTAGCAACGGCAACGGCAACCCCTACCCCAGAAGAAACTATTGCTGGGTGCTGGGATTGCGCGGGAAGCACGATGACTGAGGCTGAGGTAGTTGCGGCAGTATGCTCCCCCGCATTCCTTGAGAAGAACCCACAGATGCTCGACGAGTGCTTTCCCGATAAGTGGGAGTGGGTCTGTTTCCCCGAGGGGAACTGCGAGATGTACCGACGAGACCTAGATCCCCTTGGGATCTTTGCAACACCAACGCCTGAGCCGACACCGATTTTGGTGCCGACACCAGAGGCGACAGGGACGGTGGTCGCACCGTGAAGAACAAAGGAGGCGCTATGAACAAGAAAACCATTCAGGACGCCCCATAATGGCGGCGATCTTGCGCAAACTCTCTGAGGAGTTGGTGGTTGTCCTGCTGATCGGCTTGGTTTCGACCACCACCGCCTGGACCGCGATCCAAGCGTCCTTCCACAACAATGCATCGTCTGCCGCCTACGGCGACTATCAGTTGATCATTGCGGACGCGAATAACTTGTGGATCACAGCAGAGGTGAAGTACCGAGCGGACCTGCTGACGTGGGATACCGACCTTGGCGGTTCGTACGAGTACAGCGTCTACGCGTTGTCTTGCAAGGAGCGCAATCAGGTGATCCGCCCAGAAACCCAACTGCCAGACTGCCTCGCGTATATGGATGCCGTGTACGGCCCATATAACCAGATGTACAACAGTGGGGACGAGCCTCTTGCGCTATCTGAGCGTGAAGGGAACTACAGCAACCGACTGCAGGTGCTGACGGGCATCTTTGCCGTCGCCCTGTTCGCCCTTGGCGTAACCTCACCCATGAAGAGCAGGAAGAACGCTTCGTACCTCGTCGCGTTCTCGACGCTCCTCTGGGCGGTCGGCGTTGCCCTTATGGCAACAATCCCAATCATCTTGATTTAGAGAGGAGAGACACATGCCAATGCGGAGATACCCGAATGGTTTTCGGGGGCACAAGGATCGCAACGTTGAGGGTGGCTGGCTGAACATTGAGCAGCAAAACGTGCTGCGCGAGTTCTTTTGGGACATGGCCCCAATTATCTATGAAGAGTTGATTCCTCTGGCGGCAAGGATTGAACAACTCCCCCGACTCCCAGAGGACATCAGCAAAGAGCAAACACGAGTGTTGAGGAATCTTCGCAAGTCTTGGGAGTACATTGCGGATAATTTCAACACGATCGGCATCCCTGAGGATCAACTTCAGGGGCTGGTAGTAGTAAAGGAGGAAGCATGAAGAAGCAAATCGGGTTCCTTGTAGCAGTATTTTTCCTTGTCGGGTTCATTGTGGCTGGCTGTCGCGGCTCCGCGCCAACTGCAGTCCCACAGGCAACGCAGGAGCCAACCCCAACGCCTGCCCAGGAAATTGCTGGGATTGGCTACTTTATCGAGTGGACGGATGTAAAGATCAGCCTGTTAGAGGCAAGCGTCTATACGGATTACAACGAATACTTTGGGCCAGACGAGGGTTTCAAGTTCGTCTCTGTGCTGGTGGAGTATGAAGCGCTTGTTGACGGCGCGTCCTACAACCCCCTGTACTGGAAACTGGTCGATAGCGAGTCGTACGGCTATGACTACTACTTCATGGGCAAGGAGCCAATCCTTGACTCAAGCAATGCCCTGAAGGCTGGGCGCAAGGCTAAGGGTTGGCTGACGTTCCAGGTCCCAGAGGCAGAGACAACGTTTTATCTGGTGCTGTCCGACTTCGACCACGATGGCGAGTGGCAGTTCACGGTAAGCAAGTAAGAAGCGAGGGCATCATGACTAAATTTGTCCGCAGCATTACGCGCGGCTCCTTTATTCCGCAGGGCAACACCTACGTGCTCTCCGAGGATGCGAAAGCGTCTCTCGGGGAGCACGCAGACCGCGTGCTTTCCTGCCACAACGCAATGATGGGCGGCACGCTTGTTACCGACTTCTCCGTCGAGACTGAGAGCGACGGCAACTACGATCAGGTGCAGGACATGATTATCCACTGGCGTGAAGATGGATACGTGGATGTGGCTGTGCACATGAATTTTGAGAGTGCAGAGTCCGTTATGGAGCACTTATCTGATACGTATTACGGAGATTAAGAGCCGAAACGGCTTGCTATTCTCTTTATGACTGGTACGCTTGGACCACGAAAGGAGACAGCATGAAGTCATTGCTGCTCATTTTGCTCGCCGTCTCGGTGACGGCATGCGGAAGTCCGAGCGTCCCGGCTTCGCCGACCCCAACTTTAACCCCCGTGCTGATTGATCAGCCTTCCGTGCCCATCGGCAGGCCTCAAGACTGGGACCTCAAGTGGGACAACGCCGTAAGGATCAACGGCTTCGGAACGCGTTATGACGCCTATCAGCATGCTGGCTCTTGGTATGACGCCCCCAAGACGTGGGTGTATGCAAACAAGAACGAGTGCGCTAAGCGCCCAGAGTGGAAGTGCTACCTGAGAGACATGGGCAGTTGGACAGCCAGCGTGCGCCCATGGAAGACTACTCTGAAGAACATGTATGCCGCACTTGGTCCACGATTGCGCAAGCACCTCAATCTCCCAAAGTGGCACACAGTCCCTACCCAAAAATTACTTATTATTTCAACGCACACGGGCAAGTCCGTTGAGGTGTGGATTGCCGACTACTGCGCCTGTCATGGTGCGGACAGGAAGCAGGGCACGCGAGACGACAGTCTGGTCGACCTGAGCCCAGAGGTGTGGGCAGCCCTGGGAGCGTTCAAGGGTGGGAAGATTCCTGGGTGGCCGTACGGCAACACAACGCCAGGCTTCAAAAACACCATCGAGATTCGCTTTCTGCCCTAGTTGACAGCCTAAAGGTATGGGCGTACTATCGCGCTGTGAGGAAAACGTGTGCGCGCTGCAATGAGAAATGGCCGAGCGATAGTGAATTCTTTCGCTCGGACAAAGCAATCATTTGCCGGGCGTGTAATTACGAAGCAAAGGTAGCGCAAAAGAAACGCCGCAAGGATAGGCAGAAAGAGGCAATCGGTGGCAAAGAAAAAGAAGTCTGAGTGGGAAGGCGCTCCAGCGCCAGAGTGCCCCAACAACAGTAGGCACAGCGGCCTTGTCCCGCATGAGCGGGGCGGGTATGTGTGCGAGGAGTGCCTAGACGCTAGGACTTCAAGGAGCAGGGAAATTTATCGATGGGCATTTGCAGAGGAGAAAAATCATGTCGAGTGAGAACAACAAGGCTATTGATGCGCTGTATGACCGCATGTTTACCGAGGTAGATGAGCGAGGTTACACGAGTTATGAGCGTAGTCGGAGCAAGGTTTTGCTTGATGCATTAATTGTTCGATATGGCGGAGCCGAGAGTTTTAGGGACCTTTCTCGCCTGTGGTACAACCTCGCCGTGGAGTGCGAGGACCAGGAGTACTGGGAGTGGATTGCCATCATGAAGAAAGTGACCGAGTATCAGAAAGAGCACAAAGTCGGCAATTTTGCCGAAGGGAGCGAAGGAGAGGCTGAAAATGAAAGCAAATAACGGCGACGGGGCACCGGGACCAGATCAGGTCTACAGCAAGATTAGGGCGTATGTGGCGCATTGGAACATGTCTCCAACCATCCGCGAACTTGCGACCGATTTGGATTGCGGACACAGCACGGTCCAGCGCGCCATTGAGAAACTTGAGAAGGACGGCGCAATCCAGGTGCACAAGCGGCGTTCTCGCGGCATTGTCCTAAAGGGCAGGGGCAAAGGGGCGACCGCGTGATTCCGTACATCCTAGTGACACTTACCTTGTTTTCTATTAGTCTTTACGGGCTTGCGACAGCCAATATCTTTGTTATTGGTCTTGCGTTTATGGGTTATTACATCAGCGACCATTTGGTCAAGGAGTAGGTATGCCGTTCCTGAATAGCACCGTTGTCTGCGAAATGGAGCGCCTCACGTTTAAGGACGAAGAGGCCGGTCTCCCGTGCGATCGCTTGGCGGTCTACCGCGCTGAGTGGATTGAGCCGCACGGATTGAATATTGTCACCAAGAAACACCTGTGCGGCACGCACGCAATGATCTGGTCGCAGACGCGAGACGAAGAGCAGCAGGCTGGTCGCTGGCGCAAGATGAAGGGGCGATTCTCCCCTGTGGCAGGCAAACTATGAACATGCCGCTAGACGAGACAATCGACCACAAGTTCGCCACAAAGAGCCAAAGCACATGGCCGACTACGTTGCTTGGGGACATCCTTGAGGGGCGGCAAAAGAATGCCGAGCGCAGGCTCCACTCTGCTATCGGGCTCTTCGGTCGGGAACTGTGGAGCAAGGTAATCATTGAGTACTCCTACGCTATCGCTGCCGACAGGGCGGGCAACGATGAGCACTGCAAGTTGTATACCCAGAGAGCCATCACCTTTGAAGACCAGGCCTTGACCTGGGATGCGGATCACGGACGATGACGCCGCAGTCGCACCAGTACATCCTTGACCTCCTTATCAAGGAGTGGGAAGAGGTGTTGATGGAGATGCAGCGCCACACGCAGCATGGCGACGAGACGTGGTCAAAGATGGTGCAGCGCGCATCAAAAGTGCACTTTGCAATTACCGAGTTCCGAAAACTGGTGAATGGCAAGGAGATCACACAGTAGTGTGGGGCATGATGGAAAATTCGAAAGAGGCTTCTATGATTGGACAGATGTCGCTTGAGCAGGCGTATCAAGCGTTTAAGCGCGGAGAGTTGCGCACGCTACTTGCTATTAATGCGGCAAAGATGTGCGAATGTGAGTGCGGTAACGCCGCAGGAACAACGTGCTTCAACAGCGCTCACGCAGACATGCGCAGGGAAATGCATCCGCTTTTTGGTCACGATTGCCAGACATGCGCATGTATCGGCTGCAGTGAAGGAAACTGCTGCGGTGGTTGCTGACATCTCCGTCGTAACGGCGACTATTCCCTCACGTACGGTGCTGCTATCGCAGGCTATCTCCTCAGTTGCCGAGCAGACCCTGCAACCACTTGAGCACCTGATTGCCGTCGACCTTCACCGCAACGGCGGTGGGGCAACAAAGAATCGCCTGATTGAGTCTGCTCGCGGTAAGTGGATTGCCATCCTTGATGATGATGACATCTTAAAGCCCAATCATCTTGAGGTGTTGTTTAACAATGCCGAGGGCGCAGACATTATTTCTTCATACGCAGAGGGTCCTGGATATAGCGGCTGGTATAACGCGCCATTTGATCCCGAGAGGCTGAAGTTTGGAAACACTGTTGGGCACAACGCCTTAATTCGAAAAGAACTCTTTGACCGCATCGGCATGTTTGGCAGTGAGCATGGATACGATTGGACATTCTGGGCGCGTGCCTTAGCGGCAGGCGCCAAGTTCAATGTCGTTCCAGTTGTCACGTGGGTATATCGAATTGATAACGCATGGGGCCACGAGAGCAAGGAAATGGCTGGGCTCCCGGCTACGCAGGAAATGGTTCGGCAGATCCTTGGCTAAGACAATTGTTCTTGCGGCAGGAAAAAGCACACGCCTTGACGGTGAGTGCAAGTTGTTGGTTGAAGCCGATGGCAAGCCAGTGCACAAGTGGCACTCAGATGCATGGGGCGAGAAAATTGATGCACTTGTGCAACCAGACCATGTCGATCCGCTTATGGATGCGGGCTGGGGCGGATTAGCCATCGGGCTTGATACTGGCGGTGGTCCCGCCCGTGCCCTGCTGGAGTACATGGATATTGTACAAGAAGAAGGCAGGATTACGGTCATCTACGCCGATAGCCTAATCAAGACCCCTATTGATACCCCGGGAGACTGGGTGGGTGTCTCCGTGGCTCCTGGGCGGGTCTGGGACTACTGGAATGGCTTTGACTGGGTGCGAGGCATGCCCACGTTCAGGGTGTGCTGCGGAATCTACCAATTTGAAGATGGGGCCTTGTTGTTGGATATTCTTCGGGGAATTGAGTATCCTGATGGAGGCGAGGTTGGAATGACCGCTGCCTTGCGTCGGTATGACCACAAGCGCCGACTTGAGCGACTACTGATTGAAGACTGGCAAGATGCCGGCGACTGGGATGCATTGAAGAAAGTGAAACGATAATGCCAACGTATGACTACAAGTGTGAAGCCTGCGATGTGATTGTTGAGGTCGTGCACTCCATTCTGCAAGAGCGCCCAGCCACTTGCGAGAAGTGCGGCAACGAAATGATGCGAGGCGTCAACCTTGGCTACGTTCAGTACAAGGGTGCCGGTTGGGCTCGCAAGGAAAAGGGAACTGGCGACACCGACAACATCGATTTGTTCCTAGGGCCGCCACCAAAGCAGGCCCTATAAACAGTGCCGGCGTGGCGGAACGGTAGACGCGGCGGACTCAAAATCCGCTAATCGCAAGGTTGTGTGGGTTCGATTCCCTCCGCCGGTACCAACTACTTGATAACGGCACCGCAATCTACGCAGCGCACATAGATTGGATTGAAATCCTTGTCCACGCACATAAGTGGCGCAGCGGAATAAATTGGCTGGGGAGGATTGCCCTCGTAGTCCTTAACCCCGTCGTTCATTGCAAGCAGTCGATCAACGACTCTCTCGTTGATCATCTGAGTATCGATGCTATACGACCACCTCTTTGAGGCGCAGGCGTTGCAATGTACGGTGTTATCGTAAATGACTCCAACAACTTGTAGGTTCAATTGATTTTCCCGCCTTTCAATCTTTCCTTATCCATTTTTTCGTGCTCAATCATCTCCAGAAGTAGCGCCCTAGAGCCAAGCGAAATCCTATCCAGGGTCTCCGGGGAGGAGTTTCTATTGGCAGAGAATACAGCAATAACCTCATCCATGTGGGGGTCTGGCTTATATTCCGTGCTCAGGAAATTCTCAATCTGGTAGGCACCCCAGATAGCCTGAACATCGGTGTCTTTAAGCATGATCGCTTGGAAGTCATCAGGGTTTGATATAGCAAAGCACCCACCAGTCGGCTTGTTGGTTTCGTCTATGCCAATGTTGTACCACTCTGTTTGTCGCCCAATCGCAAGGTAGATAAGCACTTCGCTTGAATCGTCGTCGCGCTGGATGTGCTCGGGGTCAATTGTTTTCCCTTGAGATATCGCCTCTTTGGCAATGAACACGTAGGCAGCAGAGGCGGCGACTGCCTCACCCTCGCTGCTAACTACCTCTTCCTCAGCCATGGCAGCACGGAAGGTCAAGGCCAATCTTAGTGATGTGCCCCTCTGGGATCAGGTCAAAAATGTTGTGCGCCTCAAATGCTTCGAGGAGATGCCCATGGGTTCCCGGGCGCTCCCCCGATCCGCCAACCAACTCATTGTCTTCGCCCTCAATGTCCTTAAAGAGAAAGAACTCGTGGGAGATGTTGTCAAAGCCATAGAAATACTCTTCATTGTTTGCGGCAACGGCGTGCTGGCACATGGTTAAATCTCCTCTACGGCCCTGAAGAATTCCGCCGAGGTCTTCGCCTTGCATGCATTCATAACAGCATCAATGCGGCTCTCGGCTGCTTCTCGCCAGTAAGAGACTAACTCCTCGTTGCTCTTCTGTGCAATAGCAGTCTTCTCAATCCAGGAAACCATCTTGTAGGCGTTTTTCCCCTTAACGACCGAGGGGACCAGGTCGTTGATTGTTTTCGAGTAATACGGATCTCCATACTTACCATCGTTCTGCTTCCACCCGGAAACCAACTCGTGGGGATAAGGGCTGCCAACAATTGTCGCATTCCCTCCAATGGCACCAAAAGAAAATACGTAGTAATCACCGCCGCGATCGTACGAACGAAGGTGCCCCTTGACGTTGATGTTCATTGTCGAGAATGGGTCTGATAGAGAACCGTCAACCCGATGCGCTGCCCAAGACTTTGCTTCAAGGCCAATCTGATTCCCGTCAAACTCCGCTTTAAAATCCACGTCAGTAGATGGGCCATCAAGGCTAACAAGGCAGGGAATGGTAACCCTTAACTTTTGCTCATCAACCCACTTCCAGGTTGCCAACTCGCCCCACACGCCCATAATTTCTGTGCGAATGTCCCCTTCAAATCCACGGCTTCTGTTTTTGGGGAAATGCACGTTCCGATTACCAAACCTTCGTGCGCCGGAAATAAGACCAACGGCTTTCCAAAAATTAGAGTCGGTGGTTACAATGCGCGGCGAGAGGTCACTTGGGAAAGTCATTCCTTGTCCGACTCTAGCCTCTTTACGCGACGCTCAAGTTCTGCCGTCCGCGAAGAAAGGCCAATAATGATTAGGCCAAGAATTACCGAAAAGAAAAATTCCATGCAACCTCCTTACTAGCGCGGCGGGAAAGACTGCCAATGCGAAGAGGTTAGCCCGCTTCCTGCGCGCAGGTAACGGAACTTGTTCGCTTGACTGAGGCCTACCACAACCCCAAGTCTTTCCTTTTCAACGCCGCAGTCGGTATGGTGGCCGACCAACCCTAGCGCCGGTGGAGTAGGCGCAAGTGCGGACATGATACACCTCATAGTTTTGTATGCAAGGGGGTAACTAATCTACATACCAAGTAAGGAGAATGACGGTCGCAAAGAGCGTCCCGAGCACTAGGTAGAAGAGTTCAATCACGGTGATGATACCTCCAGATGATTTTATTATACGCCGCTGAGCACAGGATACGCCACATTCGTATCATCCGTCAAGGACCTTATTTCACTCACGCTTCTAGGGGTTTTTGTGCAGCGGCGGAACTTTGTTACCCCTAGATTGCCTCTTCTGGTTTGCCTTCTTGAACGCCGGGTAGCGGGGGCTGTTGAGGGCGATATGATACTCAGCCTCTTCCGGAAGCATGTAAATCAGCAGCAATTTGATGTACGCCTTAGCCCACTTCTCTGTGTGAAATGTGTCAGTCCAGATGTGCGCCAACTCATGAAGCGCAGTGTCGTGGTCCTTGGAGCAAAGCGAGATAATCTTGTCGTCAAGGTCGGCCTCGCCAAGTTCGTGGTGGTCCTCAGTCCACCCCCGCCTCGCTGGGACGTGGTGGTGGAAATTCAATTCCTCAAACTCAATGTGCTGCTGTTGGGATACAACATGAACAAGGCGAACAATCGGCAACCACCGCGCGCGCTCGCGCTCGTTCATTCCTTTAGGAAAATTTACCTTGAAGTTGAGGTTAGAGTACTTGTCCACGAGGTTATGCCCCTGTCGCTGGTGCGTCCCAAACCTTCTGCACTTCCTTATTATGCTCTTGGACGCTTTCGTTTGTAGGAATGCCCTCGGGGTATCTTTCATCTGCCATCTGGCTCATAGCAAGAAAGTCAAACTCGAAAGACATTTCTCCAACGTGAACTGACTTACCAGTTAACTTCAGCCAAATATCATTCCCCATATCTCGCCACGTTTGACAGAAGTTGTAGTCCTCGCCAATAAACAAGCCCTTTTCATCCTTGGCATAGGAGAAATACTCATTCATTGGCTCTGGTGCGCTGTTTCCCTGCATGCCATCACCGTAGAGCGCCTTTGCCTCTTGGCCGTTTGAGATCCCCTCAAGCATCTCCGGAGCCTTTCCGGCAGCCTTCATCTTGTCGAAGACGCTGCGCTTGAGAAGCATGGCTCCAGTTGCCACGTGCGCAGCGCGCACAAGCCCGTGAGGGACGTACTCGGCAGGAATGTCTTCTTGCTCATTGGGCAGATTAAACGCTGGCGTTGCAAGCAGGGAAGAGAGTACTCGCGGGTTGGTGTTCTTCAGACCCTGAACTGCGTCGACCGCACGAGCATAATCAACTACGCGCTTGGAGTACGGAATTGCGGAAAACTCGACATCGAGTGCGGCTAGGGTGAGGATGTCCTCTGCCGACACGCCAACATCTGAGTCCAGGAAGAATAGATGGGTTGCGTTGCCCCTCAGGAATCGATCAACGCAGCGGTTACGGGCGGTTGGAAGGATAGAGGAACCCACTACTGTGCCCCAGGAAAAGCCCACGCCGTTCATGATGCACGCGCGCTGAAGGGCAATAATGGTCCCGATGTACGAGTAGGCAAACTGCCCAGTAAGGCTGGGGGTATAGACCGTAATGGAGATCTTTGGCCTTTGACCAGCCTGGGGTGCGGCCTTTGATGTCTGCTGCTGGCGGAACTGGGTCTTGCTCTTCTTGCTCACGGTACCTCCTATAGGGTGGGTTGTCCCCGCAATCCTAGCAAACGCCAGAAGTTTGCGTAAGGTCTTACCCATAGAAACATTACGCTATAATGCCCAGATGGAAAACATGACCTGGGAAGAGATTCCTGGCTGGACCAACTTTCAGGACGTTTACGACACTGCCGTCAAAGAGGCGCATGATGACGCCGTCTTTGTTGAGGTCGGTACATGGATGGGCCGTAGCGCTGCCTATATGGCAACAAAGATCCAGGAGGCGGGCAAGAAGATTCGCTTCTTTGCGGTAGACAACTTTGAGGGAAGCCCCGGCGAAGATGTGCACGCACAGGCGATTACCGCACTCAGGGAGCAGGGCACAGACCTGGAAGGCGCCTGCCGTAAGAACTTGCAGGACTGCGGTCTTGATAAGTACGTAAGAATTGTGCGCGATGAATCCTGGATTGCCGCTGAAGGCTTTGCGGACGGAAGCGTTGACTTCTGCATGATTGATGCAAGCCACGAGTATCGCTTTGTGAAGCGCGACATCGAGGCATGGCTGCCAAAGATTAAGCCCGGCGGCGTTATTGCTGGGGACGATCTAGATGAGCCTGGGGTTAAGCAGGCCGTTAAAGAGGTGTTTGGTGACAAATGGATGAGCAGCGGGAAAAGATGGCCGTCGTGGATTCACCACGTCCCGAAAGCGGACAAGTAGAAGAACTTATTCGGACGTGCCTAAACTGCGGAAAGCAGATGGAAGAGTTCAAGTGCAAACTTGTTTGTGAGTGCGGGTACTTTGCCTCGTGTAGCGACTACTACTAGGCGCCGACGTCTACAAGCAGCCAAGTAGTAAACGCCCCAACCTTGCTATCCACAAGAGAATAAATGCATGTGGAAACACCGTCTGTGGCAATTGCCGATGGCAAGCCTGCCTTCTTCTGGAAAGCATCTACGTTTTCCTGGACAGGATTCCCTTCGTGCTTTGGGTGGGGAAGGCTGTCAAACTTTCCGCCGGCGCGATGAACGATTGGGACGCCGTATGTTTTGCAGCGCGCGTTTAGGTCGTCATCCTCAAGGCCCCAGCCCCAGTAGTCATTGCTGAACCCATTGATCTTTTTAAACGACGTTCGATCAAACATGGTGACTCCGCCAAAATAGTCTGCGTACGGCATCTTCCCCTCAAATTGAGATGCAGCAGTTGCCAGGTGTGTGGCACCGTCAGCCTCTGCGTAGTTCACCTCGACAGGGAGCATGTCAACGTCGTGGAACACAACGTGAGAGTACTGACCCGACTCTAGGAACCCGATGTTGCACAACTTGCCACGATTAAACGGGGCATCGCCCCGCTGCTGAACCACAAAGATGTGCGCGTCAATACCGCGCAGATACTCACGCATGTGGGGCCGGAAGACGGCGAGGTGCTCTCCGCGATCTCGGTAAGGGACAATCAAAGCAAGACTCATGGGGGGATTTTAGCAAAGGAGTGCCAGGTTGGGGGAGGCGACCCAACCTGGCACAGAGACCCGGTTGGCCGCGTCGGGCACGCGGCACTAGAAGCCGTACTGGTCTCTGGTAGCAAACCGTACACTAGTTCGAATCCTTGCACAATAAGGATACATTTTGCTATGTTAATGTTATACAGAAAGGGGAACATATGACGCGCGGCAACACTCCAAAGGCAAAGTCAGCGTTTGGCCTTATGGGCAACGCTGATAAGTATTACGTTGTCTATGAACCCAGGGACACCTGGGATCAGGAGCCATATTGTTTCTATGGGGAAAAATCCGAGGACGAGGCCTATGCTTCCCCAATCCTTAGGTTGTCGTTCGATGAGGTACGATGGATAATGTCAGAAAGAATCCTTCTCCTCGGAGGAGACCAAAACATTTAGGGAGGCCAAATGCCAGCAACGCTTGCGAATGTCCCGCCAATCTCTTGCTATGTGCGCAAGGAGTATCTGCGTGACCATCAAGATGGTCACGGCGAATTCACGCCCGCCTACTGGGTTACAGTAAAGGGGCTGCGACACCGCGCCCTGTACGTTGAGGCATTCCTCCCAGAATATGGCGCGCTCTTTGACAAGTTGCCCATCAGCGCATTTGTGCAAAAGCCAGAGACGCCGTCCCCAGACCTACCGCTCGGCCTGTTGCAAATGTGGGATGTCAACTCAACACACCTTGCCGTTATTGAAAAGACTGTTCTTAAGTACATGCCGTGCAAGTACCGCGACCAGAATGGCGACTGGCACAAGGGCACGTACCTCTTTACTGTAGACATGATTCAGACGGAGCCAAATGAACTCGACAGCGACTGGGGTTCTTTGCCTGCGGAACACAAGTCCTATAACTTCATCCGCCTAGATAACGGTCAGTTTGCAGCACAGCCAAATAACCGAGTTATCTGGATGGACGAGTCAACGGTTTCTCGGACACCAAAAATTCCTGACTTCAAAGTAAGCACGCAGGTTTACACTGCAGAGGGCGACCGCTTTGGTGGACTTGGTGATCTTGACTCTTGGTCCTACGACCGAAAGCCAGAGCCGCTTGTCAACCTGAGGAAGCAGGAGGGCTGATGCCAGGGGAAAGTAATTTCCAGACGTTTCTGTGCTCAGTTTGCAAGAAGGAGCGGCGGATCGAGGGACCGGGTGAGCGCCGTAAGGTCTCTTACATTGAGACCAATGAGCCGCCTACGGAGCGCCCTGTCTGTTTTAACTGCATCAAGCGACTAGTAAAGGCAATGTCCAATGCCGAACGGTGAGGCGTGCTCCCACGGAGCGGTCCATAGCAACATGCCGAAGTTAATGAATTACCCATACACGCGCCGAGCGGAATGCCTTGAGTGCTGCTGGATTGAGTTAATCGAAGCGCACGGCGGCGAGGAGCCAAAAGTCATTATCGATAACACCAGTCGGCGAACGGATCACAAGTGGCTTATTGTTGGCGTCGGGTTTAAGAGCACGGGCGCAACCCTGCACGAAGCAATTCGCGTTGCGGCAGCCTCATTAAAAGTTGGGAGGGCTAATGTCTGAGCAGGAAACGTTTGAAGAGGTCTTTGAGAAGATCTACGGCGAGGCGTGGGACATCATGATGCAGCGCCAGCGCAGGTACGGACCAGAGAACATCCGCAAGCAGGGACTCCATGGGGTTACGACCAGGATTGGCGAGGATAAACTGTCTCGCATTAAGAACACCCTTCGTGGCAAGGTCATTGCCGGAGAGGTTGTGCTGGACGAGATGAGCCCGGAAGACCTAGCGGTTGCCGAGGACGCCTTCTTCGACATCGCAAACTACTCTTTGATTTGCATTGCGCTCATGCGCAAGAAGTGGGGTCGCCCAATGAAGCACGAAGTTGTGGAGAAGTAAGATGCCACGCATTGTCCTTGAACTAAGCGATGAGGAAGCCAGCATTGTCTACAGGGCGCTTGTTGAGCAGTTTAAGGAGTGGGTCTTTGGTCGACTTGAGAAGGGTGTAGACGAAGAGAGCGACAGAATGCTACGGCTTGCAGAGGGTCTTGCATCCCGCCTCGAGGACGCCCTTACCGACAATTCAGGCATGCGAGACATCATTAATAAGGCTATCGACGACGCTGATAACGTATAATCATTCCGAGGCAGAAGGGATGACGCATGACTGGAAAGATGATCGGCTTTTGGCATAGCGCGTTTCATGCCACCTTTGACGACCTTATCGACAGGGAGCCCCACGCCTCAGAAGAGGTCATGGCTGCAACCATTGGCGGGCTAGTGACCGCTCACCTTCAGGCTATCGCCGCATCCCCTGCCGTCATTGCGCTGATTACTATCGACGAGAACGATGTAATCATTGCCCAGATTGTTGCCCAAGTGAACGGCACAAGAAAGACTGTCCACTTCACGGCTGCCGACGAGGAGGAACTTACTGCCACCTCTGCCTCCTGGGCGCGGCAGGTCATCAAGGAACTGACGGATGAGCGGTAAGCGCGACGAACGGCTCCGCAAGAAGTCCGAGGAGCGGAGGGCAAGACGAGCAGTTCCGCGTAGCCCATACAAGGACACTGGATACCTAGCGGCCCTTGCCGCCCATGATCGACTGGCCAAGACGTTCTTTGCAGGGCTACAAGACCGGAGATCGGGTAAGATTCCCCCCGAAGAACTCGTTGCCCGAATGTCCTACCTTCGGGGTATTGTTTTTGCAATCAAGGTGCTGAAAGAAGAGATGAACAAGGAATGAGTCCGATAGACCGCTTCATCGAACTGCTCAAGGAGCGCGCGGGTAAGTGGCTGTCTGAGGCGGAATTGTTGACCATTATCCCCAGCCAGGAAAAATTAGATAAAGAGATTAGCGCGCTCAGGGGAAGCGGGTGGGACATTGCCGGGCGAACCATTCAAGCCCCTACCGATGTAGAGGGTGGAGTTACCATTCGTCTTGTTACGCAATATCGCTACACGCCACCACGCGCCACAAGGGGATGGCTATGCACGCGCTGTTCTAATGTGTATACTCCCGTATCAGGTGAGACATTCGGCGATTCCACAATCGATCCGAGACACCGGCAAGCAGCCTGCTGGCGCTGCAAGAAGAAAACATTTTGGAGGCTAATCGATGAGCAAGCAAGTAGTGGAAAAGATTGACGACGTTCTCTATGCAGACGGCTGGGAGGACTGCCTAGTCGGTCACGGGAACATCTTTCATGGCAGCGACGGACCAAAGATTGTCGCTATCTATGACCGCACCAAGATGGTTGCGCGCATGGCCAAGGAGATGAAGGAAGACCAAGTTAATTCTGGAGAGCCAGAAGCCGAAGAGGACAACTTTTGGTCCGATGCAGATGAGTACATCTCCTTCAACGTAGAAGGTGCGTTCATCCAGGCAGGAATGCCGGTCTTCGCTTCGTTCTCAACTGACGTTGAGGTTGTCGAGGGGTATTAATCCTCGTACCCATTAAGTCGCAGGGGCATAGTTACTGCCCAGATAAGTGTCAGGACGGCGAGCGTGGCTCCGATAAAATTTCGGGTATCGCCTTCAGGTAGAACGACCCAACCGACGAGCAAGCCGAAGACTGTCCAGGATTGCCCAACTGCATCGTTGATTATTTGCGCTAGATAAAACTTCAACTTGTCCATAGTAGATCCCTTCTGACCCTCAGGCCATATTACTTTTTGACTGTACCATTCCTTTGAGCGGATTTCACTGACGCCTTTGTCTGCGTCTTCGCTCGTGCACTGCTCCCATTATTTTTTCCGCTACTACTCTTTGGTCCACCACGGCGCGTACCCTTGCCTGCGCCGTCGCCACCACCGCCAGACCAGCCACCACTTGATGTTGATCGGGCTGCTGCTACTGCTGCGGTTGCAATTTGCGTCAAGATAATTGCGGGGATAACAGTTTCTCGTGCTACTTCCCGCTCCTCTTCCGTGATTTCGTTTCCAAGGTTGGCAACAGTATCTACGGCGGCACCTACCGCCTCAGTTACTGCTTCAGCAACTTCTCCTACTGCTTCTGCAGCAGCGGTTACCGCTTCACCAACGGCTTCGGTAACTGCTTCTACGGCAGCGCCCGGATCAATTGGTCCAGGTGCGTCAGTAGGTACAGGGCTGGGATCAGCAGAAGGGGCAGGAGAGTCCGTAGGGGTGGGCGTTGGCTCGGGCGTCGGCTCGGGTGTGGCAGTCGGGTCCGGTGTCGGTTCATAGGTCACCTCTGGGCTTGGCGACGGCGCCGGAGTTGGTTCCGGCGTAGGCGTCGGGGTTGGCTCTATAGAAGGCTCTGGCGTAGGGGTAGGAGCCACGGTAGGGCTCGGCGTTGGCGGTTCTGGGGTTGGTTCCGGTGTTGGTTCCAGGGTTGGTTCCGGTGTTGGTTCAGGCGTTGGCTCAGGGGTCGGTTCAGGAGTTGGCTCCGGAGTCGGGGTTGGTGTCGGCTCCGGAGTTGGAGTTGGTTCTGGCGTCGGTTCCGGTGTTGGTTCAGGTGTCGGCTCTGGTGTTGGTTCAAGTGTCGGCTCTGGTGTTGGCAGAACGGAAGGAATAGGCGGTGGAGAAATCTCTGGCGGTGTTGGATCAAGCAGTAGGGGAAGATTAGTGACCAGTTCGTAATGGCCGCCTACTGGGAACGGCTCTTCCGGGTGCATGCAGCCAGAAGAGTTGCATGGACCATATCGACCCGCACGGAGTCGGTACACCGCTGGCTGCAGGTAGATACTGATTGAAGACGCGTAGGAGACGCCATTGTCATCATTGACGGCAATCATCAATCCCGCTTCGTCATACAGCCACAAAGCGGAGTCAACAAAGTGACCACCCTGCTCTGGTCGCGGGCACCAGAGTACTTCTGGCGTATCGCATAGAAAAGTAATTGCGGTAAAGGTTCCGGGCTCACTGACCACGACGAAGTAGTCCATGGTGTGGTCTACAATTACGGACTGATTTGATGCCCGCACAAATGCCGGCGTCATATAGACCGCAAGGGTCATCACAATTAGCCATATAGTGCAAAGTAGGGTCATTGTCTTGGTGCTCATGGGTCTCCTTCCCACAAGCATTAAACAATACGGAGATTACTTACTCAACGAGCAGGCAATCTCCGTTTTTTACGCAGAAAATCTACTAGATTTTAGGTAGATGCTTTCGGTGAAATTCTACCCACGCGCTAGAACGCTTTGCGCCAACATAAGAAATGCTCTTTATAAGAGCAACCTCATTGGACATGACGGGCTCTTTGCACTGGTGGCAGACCCGCGCAGTCAGGACCGGCTTTGCTGCTTCGCGCTTAGACTTGTTGTTCTTTACTCCAGCCATTTTCTATCCTTCCAATCAGATGATTTGATCTGCGCACGCCGCGCAGTTGTGGAGCGGCGGGCAAACACCGGGCTCAAAATCAGCAACTCCAGCAGGGGCAACTGCAATCTCGTGGCAGCATTGGCAGACGTGGTTATCAATCTGCTGGTACAGGCTAGAGATGGTTTCGTTCTGGGTAACCCAGTTGTCGGTCTTTGGGCTTGACCAATGCGGCACATGCACGCCGGGAATTGCCTCAAGAGCAGCGGCAATGGAGTCAACGGCATCTTTAATGGTTTCAGCAGAGCCCCCGTGGATCGCGGCGATAGCATCGGCAACAGCCGACTCATCTTCGGGCTCATAGTTGATGGCGATAGTAATAAGCGTCTGTTCCATAAAGTCTCCTTATGTCTTGATAATATAATACAACAATTGCTGTTTCGGGTCGTGTGTTACGTGGGCATGCCCGCCAGCGCTTGCAAGGGCGCTCATTGTATGGCTGTGGGCGGCATTGATGCCCATGGAGGTAGCGTCATCTGAGGTTCCCGTACCACTGGCGTGCGTGTGTGCAGCGTGGGAAACCGTCCCCTCGTATGAGGTAGTGGTGCTTACGTGGTTGCTGCTTGCGCTGGCGGAAGCAAGGGAAATAACGTGCGTGTGTCCATCCTCGGCAACGGATGAGCCGCTGAGCCTAATTGTTCCCGAGGTAGAGTTTGCTCCACTAGTGATGGAATGCGTGTGTGCCGAGCCTGCGAATCCGAACACGCCACTTACAGCATGCGTCCCTTCCGTGGCAGATCCAGAAGTCGCAGCCGTTACGACGTGCGTGTGGTTTGCGGCATGGTTGTGGTAGCCCGCAGTAGTCATGCTTTTTGTGTGAGATGAATGGTCGCCATTAGTCGAGTGGCTAAATGAATCGTAGAACTGAACCCCAGAAGCAACTCTCCAACTCCCAGGAAGCCCGTTATGATCTGGCGCAGTTGAAAGCGAAGACGGAGCCCCAATAAGCCAATAGTCATCGTAGTAGGGAAGGTTGAACGTTGTTGTCCCGTTGCCAACACCATAATTTGTTCCAATAACCGCAAACAAATCCGCATACGTTGTCCGTGAAACCGCGTCGCCGTTGCAAAGAATCCAACCAGATGGAACATTGCTGTGAGACCCAGCCCACGATGTAACCATCCCAGGCTCCCCAGAGGAACCGGATGCCGAGCCGCCAATTTCTGCCCAGCCCGTGCTCTTGTACACCTTAACTTTCTTAGTAGTTGAGTTGAAATAAATTTGCGCAAGGCTTGGTGCCGACTGGTCGCTTGATGCAACTGGTAGCCCAAGTGGCGAAACAAACTTTACAGACATCTTATGCCGCCTTAATAATATAGTGGACCTGATAGGTTTCGTAAGAGTGGCTAGTGTGCGTATGCGAACCGTTACTTGATGGTGTTGCCGTGTGGTTATGCGAGGCTGGAGATGCGGATGCTGTATTCCCAGAACTAGCAAGGTCAAAAACAGGGCTATGCGTATGTGATGCATGTGCCTGCCAAGATGAGGTTGTAACGGAGTGGCTGTGCGTGTTTGTTGACACCGTTGGGGCCGTATGCGTATGCGCCGTTGACGCCCTTGTCGTTCCGGTTGCAACGCCAGAGCCAGCAGCGCCAGACGCAACAGACGAGGTGTGGGTGTGGCTCTGTCCGGCATTTGACGTGTCTGAATATGTATGACCAGTAAAAGTGATTGCCCCATCAGATGCAGTTGCGGAGTGAGTGTGCGCGTAGTCATGCTCTGGCTCGGTAAACGCTGTGTATGTTAGCGCATGCGAGTGCGTTGCCGCATCCCCAACATGCGCAGCAACCTCACTGGCATCTATGGTGCCCTGGCGAAATGTTGCCGTGTTGTCAATGTTTCCCAGTAGGTCAAGTCCCGCCGCCCCAACAACCTGATACCCCTGAAGGTCCGGAACATTAAACGTTGTTGATCCATTACCCGTCCCAAACCTTGTAGAAACTATTGAGAAAAGACCAGAGTACGTTGACCTTGAAACCGCCTGACCTGCGCACACAAGCCAGCCAGATGGGGTCGAAGCACCAAGCCATGGCTGAATAGAGCCAATGGGCATGTCAATTGACGAAGAGCCGCCCAGAGATGACCAAGATGTTCCGTCATGGATTCGGATAACAGCATTCACGCTGTCGTAATAAATTAACCCAGCGCCAGAATATGTAGACTCAACATTTTCCTGCGTGGCAACTGGCAACTTAATGCTGGAAAGAATCTTTGTCATGTTTTCACCAGATACCAAACTCTTGCCCTATTGGCAGAGTGATTGTCGTGAGTATGTGCTGCGGTTCCGTCTGCTGCCATTGTTCCGCCGTGCGTGTGCCCGCTCACCGCTCCGGATGTGTTGGTGTACGAAGGAACTGTTCCGCTATAGGTGTGGCTATGGCCGCCGCTAGTGCCTACGGACTCTGTGACCGTATGCGAGTGAGCATTGCCCCCAGAGATGTCCCCCACCGTATGAGTATGGCTTACCGCTGCGGCAGTTTCATTGGCTGAAGTTGTAGACATAGAAATGGTTCCGGAGGAGGCTCCAAGATCGCCAACCGCGTGGGAGTGCCCATCCGAAGATGTGGCGCCGACATACGTGTGGGTGTGTCCGCTTGCCGCAGTTTGACTAGAGTACGTGACTGTTGTTGAGTGATTTGTTGTGTGGGTGTGCCCGCCCTGAGTGTCATCCGTAAACGTGTGCGTATGCGCTGCGTTGTCGGACGAGTGCGTAAGCGCAGTAAAAGGATCAGCAGACCCGTATGTCCAGACTTTTCCGCCAGAAGTGTTGCCAACCGCAACTCCAAGATTTGCGGATACCGCACCGACAAGGCTAAGCCCCCTGAAATCTGGAAGGTTGAACGTTGTCGTTCCGTTCCCAACGCCGAAATATGTGCTGGTAATGGCAAACAGGCTTGAGTAGGTGGAGCGGGAAACGGCTGTGCCGTCACACAGAAGCCATCCGCTTGGCGGGGAGGAAGGGGAGCCAACCCAGGTTATGACCGAGCCGGTAGGCATTTCTGTGGTTGTTACCCCGCCTAGGGCGCTCCACGTAGAGGCGCCCTTAATCTTTAACTCGTCAGTAAAACTGTTGTAATAAAGGGTACCCTCGTCCGCTGTGGGGTCCGAGGTTAGTTCGGAATTAACACTAAGGGTGTTGACGAATTTAGGCATATAAAGATTATACCCCCCTCAGCGCTTAAATCAAGCGCCTTGGGGGGTATGCTCTTTATTGATTATCCGTTTACAACGACTCGGTAGGTTCCTGCGAGGCTGATGGTGACCGTCAACGTGTCGGTTGTTGCGGTAACAACATCGGCAAACACCTGAGCATCTGCGGAGTCGTAAATGGCAACCTGCACGGCCTTGGTTCCAAGGCTGTGGGTGACCGTCTTGGCTTCGCCTGTGGTCCAGGTTGCGCTCGTGTTGTAGCGGCGTGCACCACCGTAGGTTGGGCTAATTGCGGTACCCTGCCACGTACCAGCAGAGATCGTACCAACGGTCGTGATGCTGTCATCACCGCTGTACGTTCCGCCAGCCACTGCGGCCAGGGTCGAGTTGTATGCCTGAACGTCCGTGCCAATTGCAAGGCCGAGGGCCGTGCGGGCAGCGCCAGCGTCAGTTGCGCCAGTACCACCGTTTGCAATGGCAATCGCCGTGCCGTTCCACACACCGGTGGCAATCGTGCCAACCGAGGTAAGGCTTGACCCGGTGACGCCTGAGCCAAGCGTGGTGCCGCTGAGGACTTCGGTGCCGTTGATGTAGAACTTCTTGCCAGTAAGAAGGTTCAAGTGCTCAGACGAGGTCCACGAATCAGTTGCGTCAACCCAGTTAAAGGTCTTGTCCGTAGCGCCCTTAAGGGTAATACCGCCGCCATCAGCGCCAGCATCGGTTGGGCTTGCAGTTGAACCAAGTTCAATGTTCTTGTCGTCAACTGTCAGTGTCGTCGAGTTTACCGTTGTCGTCGTTCCGTTGACCGTCAGGTCGCCAGAAAGGACAAGGCTCGTACCAGTCGCTACGCCAATGTTTGGCGTAATGAGCGTTGGGGTGTCAGCAAAGACCAGCCCACCGGTTCCGGTCTCGCCGGTTACCGCTGCTGCTAGGTTTGCCGAAGATGGGGTAGCGAGGAATGTTGCAACGCCAGTGCCAAGGCCATCAACACCTGTGCTGATAGGCAGGCCCGTGGCGTTTGTAAGCACACCGCTTGATGGAGTGCCAAGCGCTGGCGTAACCAACGTTGGGCTGGTAGCAAATACCAGCGCGCCAGAGCCGGTCTCGTCGGAGATCGTGTTCTTCAATTCAAGAGAGGTTGTTGCAGCAAAGTCGCTCAACTTGTTTGCGGTCAGCGCCACGGTGCCGGTTGCGGCAGGTAGCGTTACGGTTGTCGTACCAGCAACGGCAGCAGGCTGAAGAGTTGTCGTGCCAGACGACGAGCCAGGCATGGCAACGCTTGTAATTCCAGTGAGGGCAAGGTTTGCAGATGAGCGGTTTAGCGCAACGCTGGTTGTACCAACAAAGGTTGTGTCCGACGGGCTCGCCTTGCCGTTGGCAAGGTCATAAGCAGACTTAACCGACGCAGGCGTTGCGGCCTTGGTCGTTGAGGTGCTAGATACGGAATCTTCAAGTTGAACGGCACCCTTAACGCTTGTCGTGCCGTCAGCAATGCTGATGGCTGGGGTTGTTCCGCCGGTTGAGGAGATTGCACCAGTGCCGGTAACCGCCGTGACGGTTCCTGCGCCGGTCGAGAGCGTTACCCACGCTGCGCCGTCGTATACCTTGATTGCATCAGAGACGGTGTTGTAGTAAATCTGCCCCTGAACTGGTGATGCTGGATCAGTAGCAAGGTTCTGAATGGCGGCATTGAGCAACTCATTCTTCTGGAGGTCTACGCTTGCAAGAAACTTTACTGCCATGATGGTCTCCTAATTCAAATATGCTTGGCCACTAAACCCAGCAGAAAACTGGATTGTTAGGGCATTATCGCTTGTATATGTCACTTCGCCAATAACAACTGTACCTGCAGAGTCAACGACCGTAACGCTTGGTCGGCGACCGAGGTTATGCGTGATATTCCATGTTGCCGAGGGGCTGCTCTGGGTAAATACGTAGTTTTGGAATGATGTTCCAACGTTAACAACCGTTGCCGCAGGTGCGGTAGCGGTGTTGAATGGTCGCACTTGTGCGGTGTTGGTTGAGCGAACGATAGAAATCGTTCCGCCTTCATCAACAATTGAGAGTGGGCTCATCGCGTTACCTCCGCTGAGAGGGTGAAATCTCCACCCATGACCTTGTCTACATAGGCACCGTTCACAACTTCGAGGTCGTACACGTAATCTCCGGCAGGAATTGCTGACGTAACCGAGCCGTCAACCAGGATGGTGATGGTTCCGGTTGTCCCACCAAGCGTTAGCCCGCCGGACGGGCTGGTCAGCGTGAGGTAGGCATACCCAGACGACGCGCGGGGGCGAACCTGCATCCGGGCCGTGTAGCCCGTCAGGTTTATAGGGCTGCTATTCGCATCGCTATAGGTCACGACGCGAGAAAGACTGCTGCCCTGCTCGGTGGAGATGTCGTACTCAATAATTGCCATGTATGGCATTTTACACATAAAAAAAGATCACACAACATCGAGCGTGACTACGTGATGTATAATAACCCCACGACAACGTCATTTAGGAGAACCCATGGGACGACCCGGCAGACTTCCGCAAGGACAGGTACAGGCAGTCAGAGACAGAATCCGCTCTCTCCTGCTTGCTGGCTTGCACCCCAGCGCCATTGCCAAGCAGGTGGAACTGGCTGAGGACACCGTCCGCAGGCACCTGACCGTCATCCGGCAAGAGTGGAAAGACCAGGGCGTTGATGTCAGCGGCACCCGTTTGGAGTTGATTGCCAAGGCAAACTCCATCTCCCAGCAGGCGGCTATTGAGGCGGCGAAGGCTCGCGGCACCAGCGCAGCGGTCGCGGCGCTTAAACTGCAACTAGAAGTTGTCGACCGCATTGCCAAGTTGACGGGCGCATACGCTCCGGAGAAGGCAGAGATTAGCGGCCCGGGCGGCGGTGCCATCCAGGTAGTGCAGACCGACCACGAGATTGACCACTTGCCCCCTGCTCAGGTAGCAGCGCGTTTACGCGCATGGGCAGAGGACATTGAATCCCAGAAGACTGGAGAGGAGGTGCCGGATGAACAACCAGGAGTACCGCGATTGGCTGAGACGGAAAGCGCAGACGTCTGACGCAGCGTTTGCCGAGTACATCGGCAACCTTATCTTCCCCAAGCACCTTCGTGAGATGGAGCAGTTCCTCAACGATAACCCTCGCGCGCTTGTGCTCATGCCACGAGGCCATGCTAAGACAACGCAACTTTTGCACCGCGCCGCTCGGCTTATTGGTGTCCACAAGGGGCAGATCCGTGTAGGCATCTTAACCGCCGTGCTTTCCGATGCGCTTGCACGATCTAGGGCAGTCAGGACGTTGGTAGAGCATCCGAAGTTTGCTGAGATCTTTGAGTGGGCACGAGATGGAGTCATCGGCACAAAGTGGACAGACGAAGTGTGGACCATTAAGGGTGCCAACCTCGGTAAAGACGCAACCTGCTTTGCAGACGGTGTGGGCTCGATTAAGCCCGGTGCCCGTCTTGACGTCCTCCTCGCAGACGACATGGTTGGTATCAAGGAAAACGCCACGCCACTGCAGCGTCAGAAGTCCAGCGAAACCTATTGGCAGGTGGTTGACCCGATGCTTGTCCCTGGCTCCAAGCGCTGGTACATCGGCACACGCTGGCACGAAGATGACTTCTACGCAGAACTCACAAGGAAGGGCGTCCCCACCTACCAGCGCCGATCCCTGGAAGATGCCGGCCCACTTTGGCCGGAGATGTACACCGAAGAGGCGCTGCTTCAAAAGAAGGAAGAACTGGGCGGACCGATCTTCTCGCTCCAGTACCAGAACGACGTGACCCAGATGGGTGGAAACATTTTCCGGCACGACTTCCTTCAGTATGTGGACCGCGTGCCCGCAGGCGCCCGCCGCATTGGGGTCGACCTTGCCTCCTCAGCAAGCGAGCGTTCCGACTACACGTCGGCAGTAGAAGTGGTTGAGGACGCAGACAAGAACTTGTATGTGGTCGGTGCCTATCGTGAGCGCCTTGTGCAGGGGCATCAGCAATGGCTTACGGGGCTAGATAAGACTGGCTCAATCGTGGACGGTTCCAATGGGCCACGCATGCTTTGGCCAGCACGGTACGTTGGTCTTCGCGGACAGCAGGATGTAGACATGGATAGCCCGCGCAACTTTGAGGCGGTCAACATTGAAGCAGTCCAGCACCAAAGCACGTTTGTGCGCGAAATGCTATCTGAGACCCGCCTTCCAGCAAGGCCTATCCGCCCAGACCGCGACAAGGTTGTTCGCTCTCGCGCCCTCGCTGCTCGGTACGAGGCTGGAAAAGTATTCCACCTTCGGGGAGGGCCGGGTATCAGCGCTCTGGAGTCTGAGATGCTAGGATTCCCCAATAGCGAGCACGACGACATGGTCGACGCGCTGGTCTATGCCGCAGATGTTGGTGGAGTCGGCTTTTACTTCACCTCAGCAACGAGGTATGCAGGATGACCGTTGAAGACTTGTTCAAGAAGATTGGCGCCCAGACCATGGAGATTGACGCGCTTCGTCTAGAGATTGATAAGTT
>Ga0209550_10000752_pt1 | contig 31058 bp, 25 predicted proteins | sample LauGreSuBDMM15SN_2_FD_187567 | JGI IMG/M metagenome (GOLD analysis project Ga0209550, IMG submission 187567) | Freshwater lake microbial communities from Lake Michigan, USA - Su13.BD.MM15.SN (SPAdes) (version 5) | ecosystem: Environmental > Aquatic > Freshwater > Lake | place: Lake Michigan... | reverse complement strand
TCGCTTGGGCCGAAATCTTCTCCCAATGCCGGGCCTTGCCAACTGATGCGGCCAGTCTTGACGAACACCGCCTGATTGAAGGCCGTGAAGTCGCTCAGACCTACGAACTGCGTGCCACCGTCGATGGCTTTGGCGATCTGTTTGTAGGGCAAGCTGGGCAGGATGCGCGTGAGACCGTAGCCGCCGCGCGAGATCAGGGCCACATCGGCCCCGCTGGATGAGGCACGGGTGATGGCTTCAATGCGGGTGGCGTCGTCTCCAGCAAAGCGCATGTGGCTGGCCAATGCGGCTTCGTCCACCTCGACATCATGGCCTTGGGCTTTCAGGCGCTTCACGCCACGGCGAAAAGCGGCTTTGTCGCGCACCGCGCTGGAGGGAGAAAAAATGTAAATGTGGGCCATGCGGTTGTTCTTTTTCAGGGCTTGAAGTGTCGCACAGCGGCCTCAGCAATCACCCTGCCCTGCTCCTGCAAAAAATGGCCCGCATCGGGCAGAAGCATGGGCTCCGGGCAGCCCTTGATTTGACTTTGCAACTGGCGCATCACCGGCTCGCCCAGCACCGGGTCTTGCTGGCCGATGGCCATGAAGCTCTGGCCTTGCCAGTCATCGCGCCAAAAATCACGTGCTTGCCGCGAGATGGCAGCACCGGGCGAATCAGCAAACTCCGGCACCATGGGCGGAAAGGCCCGCAGCGCAGCGCGAAAACCTTTGGCCGGAAACGGTGCGTTGTAGGCCGCCGTCTCGGCAGGCGTCATGCTACGGTTGCCTCGCGCAAACAGTTTGCCCACATCGAACAGCGGTTGACTCTGGCACCAGTCGCGCCAAGCCAAAAAGCCTGCACTCAAAGGAGCCTCGCCCGTAGCGAGCGTGGTGTTCATGACCAGCAAGCCCTTGTAACGCTCGGGAGCGGCCATGGGCAAAGTCAGCCCCAAAATGCCGCCCCAGTCCTGCACTACCAGCACCACGCGCTGCAGGTCAAGCCGTTCGATCAAATCGAGCAACGACTGGCGATGGGTTTCAAATTGATGAAAACTGTCCTTCTTGGGCTTGTCGCTCTTGCCAAATCCGATCAGATCAGGCGCCACCACGCGGTGCCCCGCCGCCCGCCAGACCGGGATCATCTTGCGGTACAGATAACTCCAAGCCGGGTTGCCGTGCAGACACAGCCAGGTCAATGGTGCATTGGCGTCGCCTTCATCCAGGTAATGCATGCGCAGCCCGGCGATGCTGGGCAGGTCGCTCATATAGCGAGGCTGCCAGGGGTAGTCGGGCAAATCGGCAAACGCCTCATCGGGGGTGCGCAAAGCGTCTTCTCTGAGTGGGTGAAGGTTCATTCTTTTGGGCCTGAAAAAGTCTTTGAGCAACTGGCCGCATTCTTCGGCCAGCACGCCGCCCGTGACTTGGGTTTGGTGGTTCAACTGAGCGTGATCAAACAGGTTGAGCACCGAGCCCGCCGCACCGGTGCGCGGATCGGCCGCGCCAAACACCACCCGGTCTAAGCGGGCGTGCAGCATGGCACCGCTGCACATCGCGCAGGGCTCTAGCGTCACATACAGCGAACACCCTTCGAGCCGGTAATTGCCCAGCAAGCGGGCCGCTTCTCGCAGCGCCATCACTTCGGCGTGCGCCGTCGGGTCGTGGCTGCCAATTGGGGCGTTGCGGCCCGTGGCGATGACTTGGTCGTCTTTCACAACCACCGCGCCCACCGGCACCTCGCCCGCTGCGGCAGCTTTGCGGGCCTGCTCCAGGGCCAGACCCATCCAGTGGGCGTCTTGGCTGGGTGTGTGCATGGTTATGCCACCATGCCCAGCCGCTGCATCCACTGCGCCAGGGCTTGCTCTTGTTCGCCGCCTTGGGCGTAAGCGGCGTGCATGGCCGCGTGCGACTCGGGGCGGTGCTGGTTGATCTTGACCTTGGTTTGCAGGTCCAAAATCTTCAATTCAAAAGCCACGATGCCATTGAGCATGCCGTGGGCATAGCTCTCGGGCAGCCCCCGCCACTGCGCGGCGTAAGCGGGTTCGTGGTCGGCAATCATTTGCTTGAGCATGGCGTCTTTGGCATCGTGGCCGTCCAGCATGCGGGCCTCGACCCGGGCATGTACTGCCAGATAAGTCCAGGTCGGCACACGCAGCAAATCGGGGTAAACGGCTGGCGACATGTAGGCCTGCGGCCCCATGAAGGTCACCAGCGCCTGCGGCCGTGCTTGCAAGAACCCGGCATGCGGATTGGCGCGGGCACAGTGACCCAAGAGCGCTACCGACTGCCCGCCCTCCTCGATCAACTTGAGCGGCAAATGCGTGACAAACGGGAAGCCATCGCCGTCGGTCGATACCAAACTTGCGAACGGATGCTCTCGCATGATGGCCGAGGCGTGCTGGGGGTGGTTAAATTGTGTAGGCAGGTACATGGCAATGAATGTACCAAACCATGGAGATTCGAGTTGATACAAGAACGCCCAAATGGATCAGTACCACTCTTGAAGTTTAACGTCAGTCGTTATACGATACGCGTCATGATTGAGTCGTTTCGATGCAAAGACACCCATGCATTGTTTGCAGGTCAAACAGTTACCAGGTTCGTCAACTTTCGCTCAGTGGCCGAACGCAAACTGGCCATATTGCACCGATCGGTTCGACTAGACGACTTGAGAATACCCCCGAACAACCGGCTCGAAGCGCTCAAAGGCAACCGCAGTGGTCAATTCAGCATCCGCATCAACGACCAGTGGCGCATTTGCTTTCGATTTGAAAACGGCCATGTGTTGGATGTCGAGATCGTGGACTACCACTGAAAGGAATTGACATGAAAGTTGAAGAAGCCACCCCAGCCTATCTCGTGCCCGTCAACGGCATGCGCCCCATTCATCCAGGCGAAGTGCTACGTGAAGAGTTTTTAACGCCCTACCAACTCACGGCTCATGCGCTCTCAATGGCATTGCAAGTACCCGCCCCGCGCATCAACGACATCGTGCGAGAAAAACGCGCCATCACCGTGGACACCGCCTTGCGCTTAGCCAAGTTTTTTGGCAACAGCGCCGAATTTTGGATGGGCCTGCAAACTGACTACGACATGGCCGTGGCGCGCCAGTCGATGCAAGATGCGCTGGACAGGATTCGGGAATATCAGCCTGCACAAGAACAATAAAAAATCGTATGTAACGTTTGTTGCTAATTCAATCAACCAATTCAATTCGCATACTCAGCCTATCTTCAACAAACTTGGCACCGAGTTTTTTGTAAAAATGAATTCCTTTTAAATTCCAATCTCTCACATTCCAATCAACTCTATAACAGCCACTGAGCCTTGCTTCGTGCAACACTTTTTGCATGAGCAATCCGCCTATACCCTTGCTTCTATACTCCTGACGTACAAACAACTCTTTAAGTTGCAGTTGAATCGTCTTTTCGATTTGCAACTCGACAAAACTTATAGATTCATAACAAGCTGCAAATCCCACAACGTCATTGGCGCTGTCAATGCAAACGTACACCCGAAATTTTCCAAGATTTTTCCGCATCACATCATCAAAATAGAGAGATGCTGTGGCAATGCCTAAATTGCTGTTTGAATAATAGTGTTTATGCAGATCAAACAATATCTTGCAAAATCCATCTTTGTGTACATCCAAATTAAGTACTTCTACTTTGAAATTATCTGCAAAATCCATTTGCAACTGCCTTAATAAAAAGGAAAATTAGACTTAGGAGTAACTGCGTTTTTGAGTAATAGCAAAGCTTTGACACTTAACCGGTTACTTTAAAGTCAAAACCCAATAAAATCAAAAGACTTTATTGGGTTTTGAAACATTTGTGCAAGTTGAAAACCTAATTCCCGTCATTCCCACTCGATCGTCGCCGGTGGTTTTGAACTCACGTCGTAAGTCACTCTGTTGATGCCTCGCACCTCGTTGATGATGCGCCCCGACACTTTCTTGAGCAGCGCATAAGGCAGCTCGGCCCAATCGGCGGTCATGAAGTCGCTGGTTTGCACGGCGCGCAAAGCCACCACGTAGTCGTAGGTGCGGCCGTCGCCCATCACGCCCACGCTTTTCACGGGCAGGAAAACGGTGAAGGCTTGGCTGGTCAGGTCGTACCAGGTCTTGCCAGATTCATCCGTGAAGTTGCGCAGCTCTTCGATGAAGATCGCGTCCGCGCGGCGCAGCAGGTCGGCGTATTCTTTTTTGACTTCGCCCAAGATGCGCACGCCCAGGCCAGGGCCTGGGAAGGGGTGGCGGTAAACCATCTCGCGGGGCAAGCCCAGCGCCACGCCGAGTTCGCGCACTTCGTCTTTGAAGAGTTCGCGCAGTGGCTCCAGCAGTTTCAAGCCCAGTTGCTCGGGCAAACCGCCCACGTTGTGGTGGCTCTTGATGGTGACGGCTTTCTTGCTCTTGGCACCGCCACTTTCAATCACGTCGGGGTAAATCGTGCCTTGGGCTAGGAACGTCGCTCCCTTGTGACCACCGTCGCCCGCCTTGAGTTTGGCGGCTTGCTCTTTGAACACATCCACAAACAAACCGCCAATGATCTTGCGTTTGGCTTCGGGCTCGCTCACGCCTGCCAGTTTGCCCAAGAACAAGTCGCTGGCGTCCACGCGGATGACCTTGGCGTGCAGCTTGCCGACGAACATCTCCATGACCATGTCGCCCTCGTTCAAGCGCAGCAGGCCATGATCCACAAACACACAGGTCAGCTTGTCGCCGATGGCGCGATGGATGAGTGCGGCTGCAACAGAGGAATCCACACCTCCGCTCAAACCGAGGATGACTTCTTCGTCACCGACTTGCTCGCGGATCTTGGCCACGGCTTCTTCGATGTAGTCGCCCATGATCCAGTCGGGACGGGCTTGGCAGATGTCCAGCACAAAGCGATTGAGCAGCGCCTGGCCCTGCACGGTGTGCGTGACTTCGGGGTGGAACTGCACCGCGTAAAAGCGGCGGGCCTCGTCGGCCATGCCGGCAATCGGGCAAGCCGGGGTGGAGGCCATGACCTTGAACCCGGCAGGCATGGCCGTGACCTTGTCGCCGTGGCTCATCCAAACCTTGAGCATGCCGTGGCCTTCGGCCGTGGCGAAGTCTTCGATGCCTTTGAGCAGTTCGGTGTGGCCATGGGCGCGGACTTCGGCGTAGCCAAACTCGCGAGTCGTGCCCGCCTCCACCTTGCCACCCAGCTGCTGCGCCATGGTCTGCATGCCGTAGCAAATGCCCAAGACCGGCACGCCCAATTCAAACACCGCATCGGGCGCTTTGTCGTCCACCTCGTACACGCTGGCATGGCTGCCGGACAGGATCACGCCCTTCAGGTTGCCGTCTTTGGCGTATTCACGCACCCAGTCGCTGCTGACGTCGCAAGGGTGCACTTCGCAAAACACATGCGCTTCGCGCACGCGGCGGGCAATGAGCTGGGTAACTTGCGAGCCGAAGTCGAGGATCAGGATCTTGGAGTGCTGCATGGCAGGCGTCGTTCTTTGAGAAATGAAAAGGCGTCTGGGGTGCAGACGCCTTGAAGGTCGGTTGAAGATTTTATTCGGCCCGATAGTTCGGCGCTTCTTTGGTGATCTGCACGTCGTGAACATGGCTTTCACGGATGCCCGCAGCGGTGATTTCCACAAACTGCGAGTCGTTGTGCATGGCCTCAATGGTGGCGCAGCCACAGTAACCCATGCTGGCGCGCAAGCCGCCGGCCATTTGGTAAATGATGGAAACAACCGAGCCTTTGTAGGGCACGCGGCCTTCGATGCCTTCGGGCACCAGTTTGTCAGCGTTGGGGTTGCCCGTGCTGGACTCTTGGAAGTAACGGTCAGCACTGCCTTGCTGCATGGCGCCAATCGAGCCCATGCCGCGGTAACTCTTGTAGCTGCGGCCTTGGAACAAGACGATTTCGCCGGGCGCCTCTTCGGTGCCCGCAAACATGCCGCCCATCATCACCGTGCCCGCGCCTGCGGCAATGGCTTTGGCGATATCGCCGCTGTAACGGATACCGCCGTCAGCAATCAATGGCACGCCCGTGCCTTTGAGGGCTGTCGCCACACTGTCCACCGCCATGATTTGCGGCACGCCCACACCCGCCACGATGCGGGTGGTGCAGATCGAGCCGGGGCCAATGCCCACCTTGACTGCATCGGCACCGGCTTCGACCAAGGCCAAAGCGGCAGCGCCGGTGGCAATGTTCCCGCCAATCACTTCGATGTGCGGGTAGTTTTGTTTGACCCAGCGCACACGGTCGAGCACGCCTTTGCTGTGGCCGTGTGCGGTGTCCACCACGATGGCGTCCACACCGACACGGGCCAGTGCTTCTACGCGCTCTTCGGTGCCCTCGCCCACGCCCACGGCAGCGCCCACAAGCAGTTTGCCTGCGGCATCGCGCGCAGCGTTGGGGAAGTTGAGTTGTTTGGTGATGTCTTTGACGGTGATCAGACCTTTGAGTTCAAAGGCGTCGTTGATGACCAGCAGGCGCTCCAATTTGTGTTTGTTGAGCAGGTGCTTGGCTTGCTCGGGTGTGGTGCCTTCGGGCACGGTGATCAGGCGCTCACGCGGCGTCATGATCTCACTGACTTTTTGGTCGTAGCGGGTTTCAAAGCGAAGATCACGGCCGGTCACAATGCCCACCACTTGGCGGCCGTCGCAAACAGGGAAACCGGACACGCCCAGCTCTTCGCTCAAGGCCATGACTTGGCGCACGGTGGTGTCGGGGGTGATGACGACCGGGTCGCGCAGAACGCCGGATTCATAGCGCTTGACCTTGGCCACCTGGGCGGCTTGCTCTTGCGCGGTGAGGTTTTTGTGCACGATGCCGATGCCGCCTTCTTGCGCGATGGCAATGGCCAGGCGCGCTTCGGTCACGGTGTCCATGGCGGCAGACACCAAAGGCAGGTTCAGGCGGATGTTGCGGGTGAATTGCGTCGCGAGAGAGGTGTCCTTGGGCAGGACTTGCGAGTAAGCGGGGACGAGGAGAACGTCGTCAAAAGTCAGGGCTTTACCGAGTAAGCGCATAAGCGAGGGCTCCAAAAGATGGATTGTACCCGTGCAGATCAAGGGATTTCATGCGCTTGCTTGCGTGCTGATGACAGGGTCAACGGCGTGAAATGGTTCGAATCAGTTCCGCAACCAACGCCAGTCTCTTTGGAATTCGGTCAATCAACACAAATTCCTCATCGGATGAGTGGTAATTGCCTCCGGGCAGACCCAAAGACTCAATGACCGGCTTGCCGGACAGAGATGCCCATGCCGCATCGGTACCGCCGTATGTCCGAGGCCACAAACTCAAGCGCCCGCCCAGATCAGCATAGATTGTCCGTGCCAACTCAGCCAGTTGTCGACCCTCGGCGGATGCGTTGTAAGCGGGAAAACCAAGCCCAGACTGAATGTTGACATGGGCTGTTGTGAATTTTTTGGCATTCAACAGATCACGTACACGTAACGCCAGCCTCTCATAAGCCTGTGCGTCAGGCACCCGCATGTCCGCCGAAGCAAAAACAGTGGGCGTACTGTCCGAACTTTGAAAAGGCCCTTCTTTGAAGTCAACTTGAACTTTTGCACCGGCAAGCCAAGTTTTTTCAGCCGCACTGGCAATGGTTTTTAGAATCTCTGCCCGATCAGCCTGAGAGCCAATAGACAACTCCAAAACCAAATTTGACTCATTCGGAATGATGTTGGTCACAATGCCACCCTGCCAAGAACGCCAATGCCATGCCAAACCAGGAATTTGGGAAATCTTTGCCCCCACACGTTGAATGAGGTCAGCTGCTTCAGTCAATGCATTGATACCCAAATGTGGATTGACGCCCGCATGAGAAGCTTTACCCTGAACACGAAAAGTCGCCGTCATATGGGGCGAGGGCATGCGGTCAAGGCGCCGCGCATCTTCGGCTTTGGTAAGGGTCCAATTCATCCGCGTCTCTGGAACCTGCGCGGACACCTCGCGGGTGCGAAGCATCATGTCGGCCAGTTCTTCGATGGGGCGAGAGTCCTGACTCACACCCAATCCAGAGGATGCCATCCGTACCGAGAGCCCGGCCACGCCAGAAGTGCCCAAAACAATCATTTCTTCCACACCAGTGGGCTCGCCACTGAGCACGACATCATGCTCTTGCGCGCGTCGACGGATCAGATCGCGCGAGCCCAATGATCCACGCTCCTCGTCGCTGGTAAACAGCAACGTGATTTGTCCGAAATCCTTGAAATCACGCTGTTTGAGAAGTTTCATCGCATGCAGAAAAACGGCAATTCCCCCCTTGTCGTCCGCTATGCCTGGGGCAATGGCACGTGAACCTTCAATACGGAACGGCTTGGCCGAAGCCGTGCCGGGTGGATAAACCGTGTCCATGTGCGCGATCAACAGGAAATTTCGCTTGCCTTGACCTTTGAAAACCAAGGCCACGTTAGGCCCGACCACGTTGGCGAAAGGTGTGATTCGTTCTGTTTGAGCCCCTAATTGCTGTCCGAATTGCTCAATCCATTCCACCACTTTGAGCATGCCTTGTGCTTGTCCTGTCCCAGAGTCGTGGATCGTCAGCTCTTTCAGACTGGCCAGGACGTGTGGCGTTTCAAGTTCTGCCAGTCTCTGGAGCTCCGTGTCTTTGGGCACCTGATTTTGGCTCCAAACAGGAAAGCTCAAACCTATAAACAGGCAGCACGCCCAAGGTAAAAGGGAGCGCAAAACAGATGAGAGTGAGGTCATGTGAGTCCCGAAAAAAACGTGAACGAGGTGAGCTGTTCTGAGATTTTGTACGAACTTTGAAGACGTGTGAATAGAAAAATTATTCAAGCTTTTTGATAATGCAGCACCTTGAGCGACTTTTCCGGATCTATATCGGCAAATGCCGCGGGGTTGGCCAAACGCTCGACAAACTTCAGGCTGGGCGCAGCCTCGGCCACTTGGGTATGCAAAAACTGCGTGTCCAACTCGGGCGCGTTCAAACACAGCAACACATGCCCTTGCGGCTCCAGCAAATCGGGCAAACGCCGAATCAGCTTGATGTAGTCATTGGCGGCGATGAAGCTGCCTTTTTGGTAGCTGGGCGGATCGATCACGATCACGCCATAAGGCCCCATCTTGTTCACCTTGCCCCAGGTCTTGAAGATGTCGTGGCCCAGAAAGCGCGCTTTGGCAGGCAAGTCGTTCAGGCGGTGGTTTTGCTGCCCCACGGCCAGGGCGGCCTGGCTCATGTCCAGGTTCACGACTTGCGCGGCTCCGCCTTGCAAGGCCACCACCGAGAACGCGCAGGTGTAGGCAAAGAGGTTGAGGATGTTTTCGTGCAGAGCATGATTTTTCAGCCACTCGCGCCCGACGGCCATGTCGAGAAACAAGCCGTGGTTTTGCCCGCGCATCAGATGCACGATGTAACGAGCGCCCTGCTCGGTCACCACATGCGGATCGGGAACGCTGCCCGCCATCAGGCGTGTTTCGGCTTCACCCGGGACCCGGCTCTGAAACACCCAATTGAGCGGCATGCCCGGGGCCAAGGCTTGCCAGCGGGCTTCCAGAGCCCTGTGGCACTGGGCCAGTTCTGCATCGTTCACCGGTTTGAAGCTGGTCAAAACCCAAACAGGTGCAAACCAGTCCAGCGACCACTGCTCACAGCCAGGGAACAGGCCGCCTCGCCCATGAAAAACACGCCGGACGTCGTCGCTCAGAGTGATCTGCGAGATCACGTTCAAAAGGGCTTGCATGGAGACTTTCAGTACCCTGCTGCCGAACCGCTCTTGCGATTGGCAAACAGCCCGGTGCGCCCCTTGCCCTGGCGCTTGAAGCGTTGACGCCGTGCGACTTTGGGGTCGACTCTGAGCGGGCGGTACAACTCAATGCGGTCATCAGCTTTAACAAGTTGCGTCCAGGGCACTTTGCGGCACCAAATGCCCGGCTGTTGAAACTTGAGCGACGACAGGGCAACAGTATCGGGTGATGGACTGACTTCAAGCCACTGGGCAATGCAAAGATCCAGCGCTTCCTCCACCGTGCTGCCTATAGGCACCCTCAGTTTCAGCTCCTGCACATGACGCGCCCCAAGGCTCCAGCACAGCGTGACTTCGATCGTCGGCTCAGCCATAAACCGATTCGGCGCGTTTGACAAAAGCATCAACCAAACTGGCGGCGATCTTGTCGAACACGGGCCCCACCAAGGCGGACAATGTTTTACTGGAAAAGCCGTACTCCAAATCCAACTCGACTTTGCATGCGCGTTGCGAGCCATCGCCAACAGGGGTGAATCGCCACATACCGCTCAGGTTGGAAAACGGGCCTTGAACCAAACTCATGCCGACCGATCGGCCTTCCTTGTGCTCATTGCGGGTGGTGAAGGTTTGCTGGATGCCGCCCAAGCTGATGCCCACTTCGGCCACCATGCCATGGGTGTCTTTTTCGAGCACGCGGGCTTTGTCGCACCAGGGTAAAAACTCAGGGTAATGGTCCACGTCGGTGACCAGGCGAAACATTTCCTCTGGCGAGTACCAGATGAGAACGGACTTGTGGATATTCTTCATACAATGTTTCGATTGTAGTTTTTCATTTCTTCTCTGGGCTTGCAGCCACTTTGCACGCCCTTGTGAACGGCCAGCCCGTCCTCATTTGCTCAACATGGCCACCACCAAAAAGTCCCCTTCTGCCCCTGTATTTGCCAAGATAGCCGAGAACAAAAAAGCGTCGTTTGACTATTTTATTGAAGAGCGCTACGAAGCAGGCATGGTGCTGGAAGGCTGGGAAGTCAAGGCCATTCGCGAAGGCAAGGTGCAGCTCACCGATGGTTATGTGGTCATCCGCAATGGCGAATTGTTCATCATCGGCTGCCTCATCAACCCGCTCAAAACGGCTTCGACCCACATCAATCCTGAAGCGGCGCGCACGCGCAAACTGCTGCTGAACAAAGAAGAGATCAAGCGGTTGATCGGCAAAATCGAGCAAAAGGGCTACACCCTGGTGCCGATCAACCTGCACTGGAAATCAGGCAAGGTCAAATGCGACATTGCGCTGGCCAAGGGCAAGGCCGAGCACGACAAACGCGACACCATCAAGGACCGTGAAGGCAAGCGCGAAGTCGATCGCGCCATGAAGAGCCGTCACCGCGAACGCTGAGTGTCTGATCCCAGAGATCAGTCTGTAGGTCGGTGGCTTTAGCCCCGACACGGTTTCTCATGAAAATTCTCGGGGCTAGAACCACCTACAAATCACGCCAAATCGCGCAGCGGGTGATGATCTGAAGGCCAGGGACTCGCAAAGAAACGAGCGGCTTCCGATAAATCCACGTCCTCCACCCGTGCAGGCTTCCAGTTCGGCGTGTGGTCTTTGTCCACAGCCAAGGCACGAATGCCTTCCACGGAGTCGCTGTCGGTCACCGAACGCAAGTGGAAGCAGTGGTGCACCATGTCGCGTTCCATGCGCAGATCATCAACCAGGCTCAGTTGACGGGCGCGTCGTATTTGTTCCAGCACCACATGCAGCATCAATGGTGAGCGGTGGCGCAAAACATGTGCAGTTTTCTGACTCCACTCATCGGTAGCTGCTTCCAGCTTGAGCAACATGTCAGCCAAGGTGGGGAGGCCAAAAACCTCATCGATTTGGGGTTGTGGCGTGAGCTTTTCGGGTGTCATCGCACCCGCTTGGGCCAGCACCCACCGCTCCACCGATTCGGCGTTCTCAAAGGGGCTGCTGATCAAGGTCTGCCAGATGGGCTCCAGCATCCCGCTGGCCAGCGAGATGTCGGCCAGTTTGGCCGCGACCGCTTGGGGGCCGTTGAGTATCTGTCCTGTTAAGCCAAGGTATTCGCCCAGACGACCAGGGCAGCGGCTCAGAAAATAGCCCCCGCCTACATCCGGAAACAATCCGATGTGGGTTTCTGGCATGGCCATCTTGGTGCGCTCGGTCACCACACGCACGCTCGCGCCTTGGCTGATGCCCATGCCGCCACCCATGACAATGCCGTCCATGAAGGCGATGTAGGGTTTGCTGTAGGTGTGGATCAGGTGGTTCAGACGGTACTCTTCGGTGAAAAAGTCCCCCAATGTCGCGTCGCCCGCATGCGCGGCTTGGTGAAAAAATCGGATATCACCCCCAGCACAGAAGGCGCCAAATGGCCCTTCTTTCCCCGTACCGCGCACCGCTACGGCCAGCACTTGTGGATTGGTTTGCCAATCGAGCAAGGCGCGAGTCAAAGCACGCACCATGTCGATCGACAGGGCGTTCAGAGCCTTGGGGCGGTTCAGGGTGATGCAGCCGATGCGGCCTTCGATCTGTGCGATGACATCAGTCATTGTTGTCTCTCCAGCCTAACCATTGGTTCATGAGCAAAGCCCCCAGGACCAGGGAACCGCCTAACAATACGCTCATTTGCGGGGCTTCATTAGCACCCCACCAAGCCAAGGCGATGCCAAACACGATTTCCAGCAGACACAACAATGACGCCTCAGGGGCTTTGAGGATTCGCACGCATATCACCGACAACACACAGGGAATGGCCAATTGGCACAAGCCCAAAATAGCGAGCAAGCCTACATCGTGGGCCGATGCCTGAAACGGCATGGCCAAAGGCAAGGTGAGCAAAGTAGAGAAAACAGCCCCCAACAAAACCGAGGGCACCAAGTCCAGACTGTGGCCATCGCTTTGGCTTTTTTGCGCCAAGGTCCACTGCACGGCGCCCGCGATGGGCACACACAAGGCCACCAGTGAGCCCACCAGAAAATTCGGATCGCCCAAGCTCAACTGGGTGCCATACATCCAGCCAATTCCAATCCCGGCCACCACAATGGCGACCCAGGTGCGCAAAGGCAATTGGTGGCGCAAAAACACGCGGGTGAACAAGGCGGTGAACAAAGGTCCCACGGCCATGGTGATCAAAACATTGGCCACCGCCGTGAGCGTTAGCGCCACCATGAAGGCGGTGAACATGACGCTCCAGCACACGCCCGACAACCAGAAGTATCGGTTGCGCCACGGCATTCGAGACCACACCCCCTTGCCCTGCCACAAAGGCAGAATGATCAAGAGGGATACGACGGTGAAAAAGCTGCGCCAGAAGGTGACTTCAAAGCTGCGGGCCTCCTCCAAGTGCCGAGTGACCACCCCGGCCATGGACCAAAGGGCGGTGCAGCCCACCATGGTCCAAACGGCCAAACCGTGTGTCATGCGCATGGCCTGGGTCCGATCATTTGTTGCGCTTACGGTCGCTTTCTTTCAAGAAACGCTTGCGAAGACGCACGCTCTTGGGCGTGATTTCGACCAACTCGTCGTCTTCAATGAATTCGACGCCGTATTCCAGGGTCAGGTCAATTGGAGGCGTGATCTTGATCGCGTCTTCTTTGCCGGACACGCGGAAGTTGGTCAACTGCTTGGTGCGGGTCGCGTTGACCACCAAGTCGTTGTCGCGGCTGTGGATGCCCACGATCATGCCTTCGTACACCGGATCGTTCGCCTTGACGAACATGCGGCCACGGTCGTCAAGTTTGCCCAAGGCGTAGGTGAAAATTTCACCATCGTCCATGGAGATCAACACACCGTTTTTGCGGCCGCCGATGTCACCCTTGTGGGCTTCGTAGCCGTCAAAAATGTTCGAAATCAGGCCAGAACCACGGGTCAAGTTCAGAAATTCGTTGGTGAAACCGATCAGTCCGCGGGCTGGAATGCGGTACTCCAAACGGACACGGCCGCGGCCATCGGGGTCCATGTTCACCAGTTCGCCTTTGCGCTCACCCAAGGCTTGCATCACGCCGCCTTGGTGTGTTTCTTCAATGTCAGCGGTGACCAGCTCGATGGGCTCATGGCGCTCGCCATTGACATCGCGGAACAAAACGCGGGGCTTGGACACGGCCAACTCGTAGCCTTCGCGGCGCATGTTTTCCAGCAAGATGGTCAGGTGCAATTCACCACGTCCCATGACTTCAAAGATGCCTTCTTCGTCGGTTTCGCTGACGCGCAGGGCCACGTTGTGTTGCAGCTCTTTTTGCAGGCGATCCCAGATCTGGCGGCTGGTCACGTACTTGCCTTCACGACCGGCCAACGGAGAGGTGTTCACGCAGAAGTTCATGGTCAGCGTGGGCTCGTCCACTTTCAGCATGGGCAAGGGTGCGGGGTTGATCGGGTCGGTCACTGTGACGCCGATGTTGAGGTCGGCAATGCCATTGATCAGAACGATGTCGCCAGGACCGGCTTCGGTCACTTGCACGCGGTCCAGGCCCTTGAAGGTCAGCACCTGGTTGACGCGGCCTTTGATGGTCGAGCCGTCTTCGCCCTCCATGACCACCACGTCCATGTTGGGCTTGATGGTGCCTTGGCTGATGCGACCCACACCGATACGGCCCACGAAGGTCGAGAAGTCGAGCGCAGAAATTTGCAATTGCAGGGGGGCTGCCGGATCGCCCATATTGGGTTTGACGTGGTTGAGCACGGTGTTAAAAAGGGCCGACATGTCGGGGCCCCATTGCTCACCGGGTGCGCCCTCTTCCATCGATGTCCAGCCGTTGATGCCGGAGGCATAGACCACCGGAAAGTCAAGTTGCTCGTCGTTGGCACCGAGTTTGTCGAACAAGTCAAAGGCGGCGTTCACCACTTTGTCAGGATTGGCACCGGGCTTGTCAACTTTGTTCACCACGACGATGGGTTTCAAACCCAAAGCCAAAGCTTTCTTGGTCACGAAGCGGGTCTGAGGCATGGGGCCTTCTTGCGCGTCAATCAACAGCACCACGCCGTCGACCATGGACAAGGCGCGCTCGACTTCGCCGCCGAAGTCCGCGTGTCCAGGAGTGTCCACGATGTTGATGTGGGTGCCTTCCCAGCTCACGGCGCAGTTTTTGGCCAAGATGGTGATGCCACGTTCACGTTCGATGGCGTTGTTGTCCATCACGGTGTCGACGATTTTTTCGTGGTCAGCGAAGGTGCCAGACTGACGCAGCAGTTGGTCCACCATGGTGGTTTTACCGTGGTCAACGTGGGCAATGATGGCGATGTTGCGAATTTGCTTGGTCATGCTTTCTCTTCCTTTAAACCTGCTCGGCCAGCAACGGCTCCAATGCAGGTGAACTTTCTAAAATCTGTTGAATTTCGATCGGGCTCAACAATCGACCCGGAACCAATTCGCCGCCATGCACCATTGCTGTTCCCAGCAAGGCGCGAGGATGTTCTCCGTACACCGCGACTTGATCACAATCAACCCAAGGGCCGTGTCTGCGCACCCCGTTTAAAAAACGGCCAGTGCTGTCGCTGTCCAGGCTCACTTCGGTGTAACCCGGCAACAAAACAGCCACGGGCAGCAAAGCGCCTAGGCGCTCGGCTTCATCCATCGCTTCCAAATCCTGCAGCGTCACGCACTGTGACGCGACAAAAGGACCCGTGACCACCCTGCGCAATGCACTCAAGTGCCCACCACAACCCAACGCCTCGGCGATGTCTTCGCCCAACGTCCGGATGTAGGTGCCTTTGCTGCAGCGCACACGCAACCGCAAAAAAGGCGCATCGCCTTGCAGCTGCATGTCCAGCAGATCCAGGTCATAAATCACCACGTTGCGCGCTTCGCGTTCAACGGTTTCGCCCTCTCGGGCATATTCGTACAAGGCCTTGCCGTCCTTTTTCAAGGCACTGTGCATGGGGGGGACTTGGCTGATTGGGCCCATGAAACGGTCTAAAATTTCAACCACCTTACCAGCCGTACATGACACTTCGCGCACAGAAATCACATCTCCTTCAGCATCCGCCGTGCTCGTCTTCAACCCCAAGCGCACGGTGGTCTCGTAGGTCTTGTCCGCGTCCAAATGCTGTTGACTGAATTTGGTTGCAGCGCCGAAGCACAAGGGCAAAACGCCTGTGGCCAAGGGGTCCAAGGTGCCGGTATGCCCCGCTTTTTCAGCCCGCAGCAACCACTTGGCTTTTTGCAAAGCCTGGTTGCTAGAAAGACCCAGCGGTTTGTCGAGCAGCAACACCCCGTGCACAGGGCGCCGCTGCACCCTGGTGCGTGGCGCGTTCATGCTCAGTCCTCTTGGGCTCGGGATGACACGGCCTTGGCGATCAAGGCGTTCATGTCGGACGCACGTTCGGTGGTACGGTCAAACAAAAAGTGCAGAGTTGGCACGGTGTGAATGTGCAGCCGCTTGAACAAGCCGTTGCGCAAAAAACCAGCAGCAGCATTTAAGCCTTCGCTGGCTTCTTCGGGATTGCCCGTCAAGACACTGAAATACACCTTGGCATGCGCGTAATCGGGCGTGACCTCAATCGCATTGATCGTGACCATGCCGACACGCGGGTCTTTCAACTCGCGCGCAATCAACTCGGCCAGATCACGCTGGATCTGGTCGGCCACGCGGAAACCGCGATTAGGCACAGAGGACTGCTTTCTACGCACCATTTACAGCGTTCTCGCAATTTCCTTGACGTCGAAGAATTCGAGGTAATCGCCTTCTTTGATGTCGTTGTAGTTCTTGAGCTTGATACCGCACTCGAAGCCTTCTTTGACGTCGCGTACGTCGTCTTTGAGTCGTTTGAGCGAATCGAGTTCACCCGTGTAGATGACCACGTTGTCACGCAACAAACGGAACTTGGCGCTGCGGGTGACTTGACCCGAAGTGACCATACAACCAGCAACCGTACCGATCTTGGACGCCACGAACACGGTCCGAATTTCGGCCATGCCCATGATCTCTTCGCGCTGCTCGGGTGCCAACATGCCGGACATCGCGGCTTTGAGCTCATCCACAGCGTCATAAATGATGTTGTAGTAGTGCAGGTCAACGCCGTTGCCTTCGGCCAACTTGCGCGCGCCGGCATCGGCACGCACGTTGAAACCGATCACGATGGCCTTGGAGGCAATCGCCAGGTTGATGTCCGATTCGCTGATGCCGCCCACGCCGGAGTAAACCAACTGGACTTTGACTTCTTCGTTGGACAACTTGAGCAAGGAAGCGCCCAAGGCTTCTTGCGAGCCTTGTACGTCGGCCTTGATGATGATGGGCAGCATTTTGATTTCGCCGGCCGACATGTCGGTGAACATGTTTTCGAGCTTGGCGGCTTGCATCTTGGCCAGCTTGGTGTTGCGGAATTTGCCAGCGCGGTAAGTGGCAATTTCCCGGGCACGGCGCTCGTCGCCCATGACCATGAACTCGTCACCGGCTTGCGGCACTTCGGTCAAACCCTGAATCTCGACAGGGATCGATGGCCCAGCGGACTTGATGGCCACACCATTTTCGTCCAGCATGGCGCGCACGCGGCCAAAGGTCTGACCCGCCAACACCACGTCACCCGTGTTCAGAGTACCCGACTGCACCAAGATGGTCGCCACGGGACCCCGTCCCTTGTCCAGGCGCGCTTCGATCACCAGGCCCTTGGCAGCGGCTTTCACTGGGGCCTTGAGTTCCAGAATTTCAGCTTGAAGAAGGACTTGCTCTAAAAGCGCGTCGATGCCCATGCCCGTCTTGGCCGACACGGAGACAAAAGGTGATTCGCCACCGAATTCTTCGGGAACAACTTCTTCTGAAATCAGTTCTGCACGCACGCGTTCGATGTTTGAGTCGGGCTTGTCCATCTTGTTGATGGCCACCACGATGGGTACACCTGCTGCCTTGGCATGCTTGATGGCTTCTTTGGTCTGGGGCATCACGCCGTCGTCACCAGCCACCACCAGGATGACGATGTCAGTGGCCTGCGCACCACGGGCACGCATGGCCGTGAAGGCCTCGTGACCGGGGGTGTCCAGGAAAGAAATCATGCCGCGAGCCGTTTCAACGTGGTAAGCGCCAATATGCTGGGTAATGCCACCGGCTTCACCCGAGGCCACCTTGGCTCGGCGGATGTAGTCAAGCAGTGAGGTTTTGCCGTGGTCAACGTGACCCATCACTGTCACCACAGGGGCACGCGACAACAATTCGGCGTGCTGGTCCAACACTTCGTCATCGGTAAAGGCTTCTGGATCGTCCAGCGCCGCGACGACAGCTTTGTGTCCCATTTCTTCCACCACGATCATGGCGGTATCTTGGTCCAACGGCTGGTTCATGGTCGCCATCTGGCCCAGCTTCATGAGGTGCTTGATGACCTCAGAGGCCTTGATGGCCATCTTGTGGGCCAACTCAGAGACGGTGATGGTTTCAGGGACGTGCACCTCAAGCACGCGCACCTCGGCAGCTGCCTGCTGGCTTTGTCCGTCATCACGGTCGCGTTCGTTGCCACGACGTCCTCTTGGGCCGGTACGCCAGTTGTTGCGTCCCACACCGCCACTGGTGTCACCGCGCGTGGGGATGGCCTTCTTCTTGGCCGGATCCCCTGCCCAGCTGGAAGACAGCTTCGCAGACTTGACTTCCTTGTTGGCGCCTGGTACCGCTGGCGATGCAGCTTGCGCAGCCGCTGCACGCGCACCGGGTGCAGGTGTTCCTGCTGGCTTGTGCAAAGTCCCCTTGACTGCTGCTTTAGGCTCGGCCTTGGGCTCTTCCTTTTTGGCGACCAGCACCTTCTTGGGGGCATTCATCATGGACCGAATGGCTTCGGCTTCAGCCAATGCCTTTCGGCGGCGCGAATCCAGATCCTGTGCACGCGCAGTGTCTTCATCGGCCTTGGCCTTGGATTCTGCAGCGGCTTTTTGTGCCAAGGCTTCGCGCGCTGTCTTCGCTGCTTCGGCTTTGGCGGTCGCCACTTGAGCCGCTTGTTCGGCTGCAGTAGCCTTGACAGCAGCGGCAGATTCGATAGGTGCAGCTGCAGCTGGTGCAGCAGGTTTGGCCTGAGAAGCCGCATTGATGCTGGCTGCTTCGGCCCGCGCCAACTGCTCGCGCTCTTCACGACTCGGCAGCGGCTTGGCCGCAGCAGACTCTTCAACAGTGCTGAGGGTAAAAGATTGAGACTGGGCGAGAGCTTGTGCTTCCTGAGCCGCCAACTCGGCGCGTTGCGCAGCTTCCTGCGCCTCGCGCAGACGGCGCTTTTCCGCCAACTCCTCTTCCTGTCGAAGAATCAGATCTGCCTGAAGCCGCGCTTGTTCTTCAAGGCGTGCCAAATCGGCATGGTCCAGTTGTGGCTCCGCGCTCTCTTCTGCGGAGGCCACAGGCTCGTCATCGCGTTTGATCAGTGTGCGTTTTTTACGCACTTCGACCTGGATGGTGCGGGCTTTGCCCGAGGCATCAGCTTGCTTGATCTCACTGGTCGATTTTTTGACCAGGGTGATCTTCTTGCGGTCGACGGACACGGTACCGTGGCTGGCTTGCAAGTAGCTGAGCAGTTTTTGCTTGTCGGCATCGGTCAACGCATCGCCTTCGGAGGCTTTGGTCACCCCGGCAGATCGCAGTTGATCGAGCAAGACGTCGGCAGATTTTTTGAGTTCATTGGCGAACTCGGCAACAGTGGTACTGGACATAATTTTGTTCAAGCCTCCATCAGACTTCAGGCCTGGCCTGCGAACCAATGTTCGCGGGCTTTCATGATCAGGGCGGTGGCCTCTTCAACGCTTTGACCGGTGATGTCGGTCAACTCGTCAGTGGCCAGATCAGCCAGGTCGTCACGGGTTTGAACACCCGCCTCAACCAGCTTAGAAATCAGCTCAGGGGTCAAGCCTGGCAGATCGCGCAAATCTTGAGAAACGTCTTCAACGCTCTCTTCACGCGCAATTTCGAGGGTCAGCAAAGCGTCTTTGGCACGGGTGCGCAGCTCATTGATGGTGTCTTCGTCGAAGCTTTCAATTTCCAGCATTTCCTGGATGGGCACATAAGCCACTTCTTCGAGGCTGGTGAAACCTTCGCCGATCAGGATGTCGGCAATCTCCTGGTCCACATCGAGTTTTTCCATGAACAACTGGCGAATGCCAGTGGTTTCTTCGGCTTGCTTTTGGGCAGACTCAGCCGCATCCATGATATTGATCTTCCAACCGGTCAGGTCAGAAGCCAAGCGCACGTTTTGTCCGCCACGGCCGATGGCAATCGCCAGGTTTTCTTCGTCCACCACCACGTCCATGGCGTGCTTTTCTTCATCCACCACGATGGACTGCACATTCGCCGGGGCCAAAGCGCCGATCACGAACTGGGCGGGGTCTTCGCTCCACAAAACAATGTCGACTCGCTCGCCAGCCAACTCGTTGGTGACGGCGTTGACACGAGTGCCGCGAACACCGACGCAGGTGCCAATCGGGTCAACACGTTTGTCATGCGAGAGCACGGCAATTTTGGCGCGCGATCCAGGGTCGCGGGCGCAGGTTTTGATCTCCAGCAGGCCTTGCTCGATTTCGGGTACTTCCTGACGGAACAACTCGATCATGAACTCGGGTGCAGAACGCGACAACAAAATCGGGGCACCGCGCAAAGTCAGGTCGACTTCCATGATCATGGCGCGAACGCGGTCACCGCTGCGCAGGTTTTCTTTGGGGATCATCTCGCTGCGTCTCAAGCGGCCCTCGATGCGGCCAGATTCACAGATGATGTCGCCCTTGTCCATGCGCTTGACGGTGCCGACAAAAATTTTCTCGCCCCGCGACATGAAGTCGTTGAGCAGCATTTCGCGCTCGGCATCGCGAATTTTTTGCAAAATGACCTGCTTGGCAGCCATGGCGCCAATGCGTCCGATCGGCACCGACTCAATCGACTCTTCGATGTATTCGTCGACTTCAATGTCCGATATTTGCTCTTTGGCTTCAAACAACAGTATTTCTTGCTCGGGCAATTGCAAACCGGCCTCATCGGGCACCACATGCCAGCGGCGAAAACTCTCGTAGTTGCCGTTGTCGCGATCAACCGCCACACGGATGTCTACTTCGCCTTGATAAAGCTTTTTGGTGGCTTGTGCCAAAGCGGCTTCAACGGCACCAAACACCACGTCGCGCTCCACGTTCTTTTCACGTGAGATGGCTTCGACCAACATCAACATTTCGCGATTCATGACTTGACTCTCCTGTTCCACAGGCCCCATGTGTGGGGCCCGAAAATTTGCTCAAAAAATGGGGCTGCCGTCAGGCTTCCTGCTTGGGTTTTCGCCCTTTGAAGTCCACCACTGGCGCGAGGCGCGCATCGCGCAACTCATCCAGCGTGAACCCCAATGCATGCGAAGGCAAAGGAATCCGCTTTTTACTGACCTTTTGACCGGGCTTGACCACAGGCGCATCGCTCCAAACGATTTGCCAGCCTTGACCGGTAGCGTCACGCTCGAGCGTGCCACGAAATTTTTTGCGAGTCGGGTTAACCAAGCCCGCAGCGCTCTCACCCATAGGCGCTTTGAGCGTGATGTCAATCAACTCGCCAACAAACCGCAAAAAGTCCTGTTCACGGCTCAAAGGGCGGTCGATGCCAGGAGAGGACACTTCAAGACGGTTGTAAGCAACGCCATCCACTTCAAGGGCAAATTGCAACTGACGATTGACTTTTTCGCAATCTTCCACGTTGATGAACAGTTCCGAACCAGGCTGCCAGGGCCAGTCGATGGTGATGCGCAACAAACCGCCCGCTGTGCGGTCAATCTCGACCAGGTCGTAGCCCAGGCCGGTTACGGTTTCTTGAACAATTTGCTGCAATGCCACAGAGCTTCTGAATGTCAACGTTAAAAAAGAAACAACCAAAAAAAACGGGCGGTGAAAACCCGCCCGTTTGGTCGTGAAGCCAGTATTCTAGCCGAAAAACCGCTCTAAGTGTGTGATTTTTCTAGGGAAACGATGCATGTGCGAACGGCATGCAGGTCAATTTGTCTCGGGAAAGGCCTGCACCAAACTGCGGGTGTAGGGGTGGTGTGGATCGCTCAGCACCTGCGCGGCCAAACCCTGCTCGATCACCTGCCCTGACTTGAGCACCATGACCTGATGGGCCATGGCCCGAAGCACATCCACATCGTGGGTAATGAGCAAATACGCTATGCCTCGTTTTTTTTGTAGCGTTTTAAGCAATTCAAGGATCTGTTTTTGGACCGTCACGTCGAGCGCGCTGGTGGGCTCGTCCAGCACCAACAGCGCGGGCTCGACCACCAAGGCTCTGGCTAAGGCGATGCGTTGGCGTTGCCCACCCGAAAAAGCATGCGGGTAGCGGTTGAGCACATCGGCAAATCCTTCGCCCACCAAGCCTACCTCGGCCAAAGCCGCGCGAACGCGTTGCTCGGTTTCTTCTGGTGTCCAGTGAGGCTGGTGCAGGCGCAGGCCCTCAGAGACGATTTCACCCACCGTCATGCGCGGCGACAGGCTGCCATAAGGGTCCTGAAACACCACCTGCACCTGCCTGCGCAAGATCTTGTCCTGAGCCGGACTGCCAAGCCAAGTTTGCCCGGCAAACGACAATTCACCCGAAAAAGGGATCAAACCCAGCACTGCCTGCGCGAGGCTCGACTTGCCCGAACCCGACTCGCCCATCACGCCCAGGGTACTGCCGGGCGACAGAGAAAAATCTGCGCCGTGCAGGGCCGTGAAATGGTGCTTTTGAAACCAAGCTTTGAAACCGGGCACTGCCTTCGGATAGCGCACCTCCAGTTGACGTGCTTGCAAGATGGGTGACGTCTCCAGGGGGGAGATGTCCACCAGACCCTCACGGGTGGGACGACTGGAGAGCAATCTTTGCGTGTAAGGGTGCTGGGGCTGCTCAAAAACCGCTTGCAAAGTCCCCTGCTCCACCAGATGGCCTTTTTCCATCACTGCCACCCGATGGGCAAAGTGGCGCACCAAGGACAGATCGTGCGTGATCAGCAGAACCGCCATGCCGGTTTTTTGCTGCAAATCGGCCAGCAGCTGCAGCATTTGCAATCGCAAGCTGGCGTCCAACGCGGTGGTGGGTTCGTCGGCCAGCAGAAGTTTGGGCTCGGATGCGAGGGCCATCGCCATCATGGCGCGTTGGCGTTGGCCGCCCGACAACTGGTGCGGGTAAGCCCCAAACCGACGATCGGGGTCATCGATCCCGGTTTCGGACAACAAATGCACGGCCCGCGCATCGGCGTCACGCCGGGACAAGAGCTTTTTGAGCTGCAGCACTTCCGAGATCTGCGCGCCCACCGTCATCAAGGGGTTGAGCGCCGTCATGGGTTCCTGAAAAATCATGGCGATCTGGTCGCCACGGATGCGTTGCATTTCAGCAGGCGTTTGCTGCAGCAAGTCCCGGCCTTGCCACAGCACCTGGCCCGAAAGCTGCGCCGATTCCAGCAAACGCAGCACCGACAGCGCCGTGACCGACTTGCCCGAGCCCGACTCCCCCACCAAGGCCACGCGCTCACCCGCCTGGATACTCAGATTCACGCCATGCACCACAGCCTGGCCACCAAAGGCGATGCGCAGGTCTTTGAGTTCCAGCAAAGCTTGGGGCGTGCTCATGCATCCACCTTTCGTGGATCGAGCGCATCGCGCAAGGCATCGCCCATGAAGGTCAAGAGCAGCAAGGTCACCACCAGCACCACAAAGGTGGACATCGATATCCACCAGGCGTCGATGTTGTTTTTGCCTTGGGCCAGCAATTCGCCCAAAGACGGCGTGCCCGGCGGCACGCCCAGGCCCAGAAAATCGAGCGAGGTCAAAGCCAGAATGGCGCCGCTCATGCGAAACGGCAAGAAAGTCACCACCGGGGTCATGCTGTTGGGCAACACATGCCGCCACATGATTTGCCAATGACCCAGTCCCAGCGCCCGGGCCGATTTGACGTAATCCAGTTGGCGGTTGCGCAAAAACTCGGCCCGCACGTAATCGGACAAACCCATCCAGCCAAACAGGCTGAGCAGCACCAGCAGCAGCCCCACACTGGGCTCGAAAACGGCTGAAAAAATGATCAACAAATAGAGCTCAGGCATGGCGCTCCAGACTTCGATGAAGCGCTGAAAAACCAAATCGGTCTTGCCCACAAAAAACCCTTGTACCGCGCCGGTCAACACGCCCAGCAACACGCCAAACAGCGTCAGCGCCATGGCAAAGAGCACCGACACCCGAAAGCCATACAGCAAACGCGCCAGCACATCGCGCCCCCGGTCATCAGTGCCCAGCCAGTTGCGGGCCGTGGGCGGCGCGGGGTTGGGCAATGGCGCAAAGTAGTCGAGCGTGCTGTGGTGGTAAGGGTTGGGCGCTTGCAAGGCCCAGTTGCTGCCCTTGTGCAGTTGCTGCTGAATGAACGGGTCGAGGTAGTCAGCAGGCGTCTCGAAATCACCCCCAAACACTTTTTCAGGCAAGGTCTGCACCACCGGGAAATACCACTGACCCTCAAACCGCACCACCAAGGGTTTGTCGTTGGACAAGAACTCGGCCCCCAAGCTCAGAATGAACAGGGTCACAAAAATGATCAAGCTGCCAAAGCCAAGGCGGTTGCGCCTGAAACGCTGCCACGCACGTGCCGAGGGCGAGGTCTGATGCGGCAAGGCGGTGGTGTTCGCTGGGGTCATTTGTCAAACTTCACACGCGGGTCCACCCACAGGTAGCAAAGGTCACTGATCAGCTTGGTCACCAAGCCAATCAGGGTGAACAAATACAAGGTGCCCAACACCACCGGGTAGTCACGCCGAATCACCGCTTCGTAACTCAGTAAGCCCAGCCCATCGAGAGAGAACAAGGTTTCGATCAACAAAGACCCGGTGAAAAATGCACCGATGAAAGCCGCCGGGAACCCCGTCACCAGCGGGATCAACGCATTGCGCATGACATGGCGGTACAGCACCCGGTTTTCGCTGAGGCCCTTGGCGCGGGCCGTCAAAACATACTGTTTCCGGATTTCTTCCAAAAAAGCGTTCTTGGTCAGCATGGTGATCACCGCAAACGAGCCCAACACACTGGCCGTGACGGGCAAGGCGATGTGCCACAAATAATCGACCACTTTGGCCCCCCAGCTGAGCTGCTCCCAGTTGGAAGAGGTCAAGCCGCGCAGCGGAAACCATTGCAGCTGCCCACCAAAGATCACCAGCAAGGCCACACCCAGCACAAAGCCCGGAATGGCGTAACCCAACAGCACCAGCAAGCTGGTGAGCGTATCAAAGCGCGTGCCCGCCCGCACCGCCTTGGCAATGCCCAAAGGCACGGACACCAGATAACTCAGAAAAAACGTCCACAAGCCCAGGCTGATGGACACGGGCAGCTTTTCCTTGATCAGGTTCCAGACGTCTTTGGGGTAGAAAAAGCTCTTGCCCAGATCGAACTGCGCAAACTGTTTGAGCATCATCCAGAAACGCTCAGTGGGTGGCTTGTCAAAACCGTAGAGCGTTTTGATTTCGGCAATGCGGGCCGCATCCACGCCCTGCCTGCCCCGATAACCGCTGCCTGCAGCTGCCGCGCCCTCCCCGCCTGTGTCCCGACCTTGCAGCTGGGACACCATTTGCTCAACGGGCCCACCCGGCACAAACTGGATCACCGCAAAAGTCAACAACAACACCCCGAACAAGGTCGGGATCATCAACAGCAAGCGTTTGAAAATGTAGGCCAGCATCGGTCAGGGGGCCTTTGGGGCAGATTGTGTAGTTTGGGCCGCTGGTGCGGCCGAGGCATGGGGCGACCACCACACGGTGGTGACCAGTTTCTCAGGCTGGTAAAAACGGGGCAAGTCGGCGGGTCTGGCAAACGCCTTGGACCGCCAGGACACCCGGTGCACTGCGCCATACCAGTGCGGCACCACATAGTGGCCATGGCGCAGCACCCGGTCTAACGCACGCAGGCTGGTCACCAGTTCCGGCCTGGACGTGGCGCTCACCACCTTGTCCAGCAGCGCGTCCACGGCCGGGTCTTTCAGGCCGATCACATTGCCCGAGCCCTCCACGTCGGCCGATCGGCTGCCGTAGCGCTCCAGCAACTCGGTGCCGGGCGCTTCGCTGCCCACTGTGCGGTTGCTGACGATGTCAAAGTCGAACACGTCCATGCGTTTTTGCAGCAGCGCAAAGTCGATCACCTTGTAGTGCACTTTGATGCCCAGTTTTTCAAGGTTCTTGGCAAAGGGCGTGACCACACGCCCCATGGAGCCCGAACTGTCCAGAAATTCGATGCTCAGGGCTTGGCCCTTGGCGTTGCGCACAGCGCCATCGCGGTAGGTCCATCCGGCGTCTTTCAACAAATCACGGGCCTGGCGCAAATGGTCGCGCAAGGTGTGGCCCGAAGCCGGGTCCAGCGCGGTCTGGGGCGGTTGCGGCACATCTTGGTCAAACACGGCGGCGGGTAACTTGGCCCGCAAAGGCGTGAGCAAAGCCAACTCGTCAGGGCCGGGGCGGCCCTTGGCTTCAAAATCGCTGGCCACAAAATAACCGCGCACCCGGCTGTAAGCGTTGTAAAACAGTTGGCGGTTCAGCCATTCAAAGTCCATGGCCAGCGCAATGGCCTGGCGCACGCGCACGTCCTGGAACTTGTCTCGGCGCGTGTTGAACAAAAAACCCTGAAAGTCACCCGCGTTGCCATGAGGCAATTCGGCCTTGATCAGCTCACCACGCTCAAACGCCCGCCCGGTGAAAGCTCTGGCCCACTCCCGCGCAATGAAAGATTGCATGTAATCGAACTCGCCCGCTTTAAAAGCTTCGAGTTGCGCGGTGCTGTCTTTGTAAATCTTGTAGGTGATACGGTCGAAATTGAACTGCCCCTTGCGCACGTTCAGGTCTTTGGCCCAGTAATGCGGGTCACGCACGTAGGTGACGTCCTTGCCAAACTGCACCGGTCCGAGGCGGTATGGCCCCGACGCAATCGGAATGTCCACGACCATCTGGTCCAGCGGTTTGTGAGTTGCTGTGGGGCCCTCGCCTTGTAAACCCCACTTGGCACTGAACACGGGCAAGCTGCCCACGATCAAAGGCAACTCGCTGTTGGGGCGCACAAAATCGAACCGGATGCTGCGCTCAGCCAAGACGGTCGCGCCCTTGACCTCACCAAAATACGTGCGGTATTGGGGCGCTGCCTGCTTGCTGGTCAGGCGCTCAAAGGAATGGCGAACATCGACCGCCAGCACGGGGTCACCATTTTGAAATCGGGCTTGCGGGTGGATCTGGAAGGTGACCGACATCCGGTCTTTGGCCACCGAGACATCCGAAGCCAACAAGCCATAAGCCGTGGTCGGCTCATCCATGTTGCCCACCAACAGGGTGTCAAACATCATGCCCAACATGGAGGGCGGTGCGCTGCCCTTCAAGGTGAAGGGGTTGTACTTGTCGAAGTTGGACTGGCGGGTCGGCGGCACCAGCACGATCTCGCCCCCTTTGGGTGCGGCTGGGTTAGCGTACGAGAAATGGGCAAAGCTTGCAGGGTAGCGGATGTCGCCAAATTGGGCATACGCGTGGGCGGCGAAGGCATGACCGGACAGGCTGAACCCCAGGGCCAGCAAGCAGTTTGTCCAGAATCGAGCCACGGGTCTTCGCATGAGACAATTCTGCACACATTTTCCAGGAGTTGTAGAGATGACGATAAAAACAGGTTTTTTGACAGGTAAAAAGCTGCTAATCACCGGCGTGCTGTCGAACCGTTCGATCGCTTACGGCATTGCCAAGGCCTGCCACGCACAGGGCGCCGAGCTGGCGTTCAGTTATGTGGGTGAGCGCTTCAAGGACCGCATCACTGAATTCGCGGCCGATTTCGACTCCAAGCTGATTTTTGATTGCGACGTGGGCAGTGACGAGCAGATTGCTCAACTGTTCACCGACTTGACGGTCACCTGGCCCAAGTTCGACGGTTTTGTGCACGCCATCGGCTACGCCCCGCGTGAAGCCATTGCGGGCGACTTCCTCGACGGCTTGTCGCGCGAAGGCTTCAAGATCGCACACGACATCAGCGCCTACAGCTTCCCCGCTATGGCTAAAGCAGCCCTGCCCTACTTGAATGACAAATCGGCTGTGCTGACCCTGACGTACCTGGGCGCGATCCGCACCGTACCCAACTACAACACCATGGGCTTGGCCAAAGCCAGTCTGGAAGCCTCGGTGCGCTACCTGGCTGAGTCGCTGGGCAGCCAAAAACGGGGTCTGCGGGCCAACGGCATTTCGGCCGGCCCCATCAAGACTCTGGCGGCCAGCGGCATCAAGGGTTTTGGCAAGATTTTGTCGGTGGTGGCCGAAGCCTCGCCCATTCGCCGCAACGTGACCATTGAGGATGTGGGCAATGTGGCGGCGTTCATGTTGAGCGACTTGGCCGCGGGCGTCACGGCTGAGATCACCTATGTAGACGGCGGTTTCAGCCAGGTGGTCGGCGGTATTGCGGAGCCGGCGGCTGCGGCTTGATGTTTTTCTTTGGCTAAAGCTTGTAAAGCCAGGCTTCAGCTTCTGCAAAGACCGCCTGAGGCGAGGCGGACGCTGCCCGGGCTCATAACTCGCTTCGCTCGCCAAATCGCCCGGTTCAGCGCCCACCTCACCTCAGGCTAAGTGGTTGTTATTGGGGCCTTGGGCCAGGTGAACGTGGCAAGACTGCTCGAGCGCACGGACTGGTTCAACCATCAGCGGTTGGCCACTAGCCATAAAAAGTGGGATAGAACAAACATCTCCTGGAATTGAAAAAAACGGCATCAGCCGTTTTTTTCATTTCTCCCCCGCAGGTGAGTTGGGGCCCTGTGCGGGGGCGATGTGGCAAAGCGAAGCGCCTCTGAGCCCCCGCACAGGGCCCCAACTCACCTGCCCTCTCATGCCCCAAAGACCCTAGAGCCACACACCAAAACCAGGGTCAGGCCTTCACGCAATCCGCAAAATACCGCTTCTTGCCATCGTCGTCCTTGATCTCGACCAAACCATGGATGTCGGTCTCGAAACCTGGGCACTTCTCGTTGAACTCGCGGGCGAACTTGAGGTAATCCACGATCTTCTTGTTGAAGACCTCGCCAGGGATCAAGAGCGGAATGCCCGGTGGGTAAGGCGTGACCAGACCGACAGTGACACGGCCTTCCAAGTGGTCGATTTCCACCCGCTCTGTCTTGCGTTGGGCAATGTGGGCATAGGCATCTGAAGGGCGCATGGCCGGGGCCAGATCCGACAAATACATGTCAGTGGTCAAAATGGCGATGTCGTACTTGGCATACATCTCATGTACGTGTTGACACAAATCGCGCAAGCCCATGCGCTCATAGCGCGGGTGCTTTTGGCAGAACTCCGGCATGATTTTCCACATCGGTTGGTTCTTGGCGTATTCGTCCTTGAACTGCTGCAAAGCCGTGAGCAGCGAATTCCAGCGGCCCTTGGTGATTCCGATGGTGAACATGATGAAGAAGCTGTACAAGCCCGTCTTCTCCACCACCACGCCATGCTCAGTCAAAAACTTGCTGACGATGGACGCTGGAATGCCGGTCTTATCAAACTTGCCGTCCAAATCCAAACCCGGTGTCACGATGGTCGACTTGATCGGGTCCAACATGTTGAAGCCGTCGGCCAGTTGGTTGCCAAAGCCGTGCCACTTGCTCGATTTCTTGCGTGGATCGTTGTGCAAGATCCAGTCGTCGGCACGGCCAATGCCTTCGTCGGCATATTTTTCCGGGCCCCAGACCTTGAACCACCAGTCTTTGCCGTACTCGGCGTCGATCTTGCGCATGGCGCGGCGAAAATCCAGCGCCTCGGCAATGCTTTCTTCTACCAGCGCAGTGCCGCCGGGTGGCTCCATCATGGCGGCGGCCACATCACAGCTGGCAATGATGCTGTACTGCGGACTGGTCGAGGTGTGCATCAGGTATGCCTCGTTGAACAAGTGCCTGTCCAGCTTGGTGTTTTGCGCATCTTGCACCAACACATGGCTGGCTTGGCTGATGCCCGCGAGCAATTTGTGGATGGATTGCGTGGCATAGACCACCGACTCTTTCGGGCGAGCCCGCTTTTTGCCCATCGCATGGTAGGGACCATAAAACGGGTGAAAGGCCGCGTGGGGCAACCAAGCTTCGTCAAAGTGCAAATTCTCGACGTAGCCATCCAGCATGCTCTTGATCGTTTCGGTGTTGTACAGCACGCCGTCATAAGTGGATTGCGTGAGCGTCATCACGCGCGGCTTGACCTTTTTCGGGTCCACGCCTTTGAGCAAGGGATTGGCCTTGATCTTGGCCATGATGGCGGCTGGCTCAAACTCGCTCTTAGGGATCGGGCCGATGATGCCGAAATGGTTGCGCGTAGGCTTCATGAACACCGGAATGGCCCCGGTCATGATGATCGAATGCAAGATGGATTTGTGGCAATTGCGGTCCACCACCACCACATCGCCGGGCGCCACGGTGTGGTGCCAGACGATTTTGTTGGAGGTGCTGGTGCCGTTGGTCACAAAGAAGCAATGGTCGGCATTGAAGATGCGCGCCGCATTGCGCTCGCTCTCTCCAATGGCGCCATTGTGGTCCAGCAATTGGCCCAATTCTTCCACCGCGTTGCACACGTCGGCGCGCAACATGTTCTCGCCATAAAACTGGTGGTACATCTGCCCAACGGGGCTTTTCAAAAAGGCCACGCCACCCGAATGCCCCGGACAGTGCCACGAATAAGAGCCGTCTTCGGCATAGTCGAGCAAGGCCTTAAAAAACGGCGGTTGCACACCTTCCAGGTAACTCTTGGCCTCGCGAATGATGTGGCGTGCCACAAACTCGGGCGTGTCTTCAAACATGTGAATGAAGCCGTGCAGCTCACGCAAGATGTCGTTGGGCAGGTGGCGAGACGTCTTGGTCTCACCATAGATGTAAATGGGCACGTCGGCGTTCTTGCGGCGCACCTCGTCGATGAAGGCCCGCAAGTTGATGACAGCTGGGTCCAAGTCTGGACCCGGAGAAAATTCTTCATCGTCGATGGACAGGATGAAGGCGCTGGCGCGGCTTTGCTGCTGCGCAAACTGGGACAAGTCGCCATAGCTGGTGACCCCCAGGACCTCAAGACCTTCGACCACGATGGCGTCAGCCAAAGCACGGATACCCAAGCCCGAAGTATTTTCAGAGCGGTAATCTTCGTCAATGATGACGATGGGGAAACGAAATTTCATGGGCTGATGGGGCTGTGCGCCAAAGAAAGGTCAAAGGGATTTGAAACTGTGGCGAAGTTTAAGGACAAAAAGGCCTTGATGAGCGACACAGATCAGAAATTGGCAAAAAACCCGCTGCGACTACTTGCCTTGACCCCCTGCACAAGAATTGCTGGGGGCCTGCGAAAAGCAGTTTTTCCACTGGTACAATCGCTCTCTTCGGAGCGGTGGATGAGTGGTTTAAGTCGCACGCCTGGAAAGCGTGTGTGGGTTAATAGCCCACCGCGGGTTCGAATCCCGCCTGCTCCGCCA
>Ga0209550_10000751_pt1 | contig 31085 bp, 30 predicted proteins | sample LauGreSuBDMM15SN_2_FD_187567 | JGI IMG/M metagenome (GOLD analysis project Ga0209550, IMG submission 187567) | Freshwater lake microbial communities from Lake Michigan, USA - Su13.BD.MM15.SN (SPAdes) (version 5) | ecosystem: Environmental > Aquatic > Freshwater > Lake | place: Lake Michigan... | reverse complement strand
TATCAAATCCAAATAAAGGTCTTGATAAAAATAAAATACAAAGGTTCTCTTTATCAAATCCAAATAAAGGTCTTGATAAAAATAAAATACAAAGGTTCTTCTTCTACACATTCGCAACATCTACACCAAAATCTTTATATGTTTTACTATGTTTAATTCTACCTTTTGGACAATAATATTTTTTTGTATTTCTTTTTCCACCGTTTTTACTATTCATTATAATTGGTAATTCAATTATCCAACCAGCATTTGAAAAAACATCTTGTAAATAAAATTCCATAAATGTAGAAATCCAACGACGTACAAGTCGACACCTATCATTTTTTGGTATAGATTGAAAAAACAATGCAAATGTATTTGAATTGTGATAATATTTTTCTAATTCAGGTATAATTTCAATAGGTGGCTGTGCTATTTCCATAAATTGTAAAAATGAAGTATTTGACTTAACGCCAATAGAATATAACAAATTATTTATTTTTTCTTTATATTTATCGTGTTTATTTTTATCTTTTTGTCTTGCGTTGAAATGTTTTTCATACCAAGTTTTTCCATTAAATGCTATGGAAAAATAATATAATGGAACAGGTTCTACATATGTTCCTTTTTTTCTAAATCTTGAACCTTTTTGAATTTCATCTTCATTGGCACATTCAATATTTGATTTATCTTCAAAGTTCACTTCAGTAATATTGGGTAGTTGTTGATGAATATATTGAAATAGTGTTTTTATCATTAGGATTGAACCTTCACCACGGTCTAAAGGAATATCAATTGAACAATCTTGGTCATACATAATATGAGGCATTGAAGCAGAGACAGGTTGATTTTGATTGTATTTTATAGATACATTAACACAATCTGGATGATTACCGCCAATTTTAAAATTACGGCAATATATTTGTTCTCTTATTGATAAAGTATTATCTATTATTTTAAATTTATATTTTCCAACATTTACAGTCGTTTCTATAGTTTCCATTTATATAATAAAGATAGAGGTTTTATTTTTATTATATGATTATTTATAAATTAGTCCTATAAATAAAGGTCTTGATAATATTTTATAGTGGAATGTCTTTTGGAAAATGTTTACTTTTGGTATGATTTAATGGAGTTAATGCTGCATCGCAATTTATTTTTTTATATTGAATTTCATCAGGTATACTATCGGAAATATTATCTATAAAAATATCATTTTTAACCGAGCCAACCGATCCAACAATATCAGTAGGTTTAATCACATTCTCAACACCAATAGACCAATCAGCGAATTTATCATTATCGTCACCACCAACATCGCTAACAGCACCAACATCTCCAACATTCACAGAAAGGGAAGGGGCGTGATGGGAGACATTAGGTTTCCCGCATGGTTTCCCGTAAGAATATATGTCCAATATTTTTGCGACAATAGGACTTCGTTGAATATCAGCACCAACCATTTCAATAATACGAATACCTAATTCATTATTAATATTATTATTACCAAGTTTATTTTGTAAAGTCTCATAATATTTAATTTTACGCATAAGGTCAGCCAACCCATTATCAACACCACGGTCACTCTGTTTCAAATCACCAGTAATAACCATTTTGGAACCATCACCAATACGAGTAGTCAACATCAACATCTGGTTTGGAGAAGAATTCTGCATTTCATCAGCAATAACAAACGCTTTTTTAAAAGTACGTCCACGCATATAAGCCAAAGGTGAAATTTCCAACGCACCAGAATGTAACATACCATCAATATCTTTTTGTTGATAAAATTCCAATAAAATATCAAAAATAGGGCGGGTCCAAGGGTCCATTTTATTAATAAGACTACCGGGTAAAAATCCAATATCTTCTTCCACTGGGACAACGGGGCGAGTAAGGATAATTTTATCAACAGCGCCAGATTTCAAAGCAAGAACAGCTTGATTACAAGCAAACAGAGTTTTACCAGAACCAGCAGGACCAACACCAATAACAATAGGAGTATTTTTATCACATAGAAATTTGACATAGCGGACTTGGTTCTCACTACGAGGTTTATATACAGGGCTAATACAACGCATGTCGGAAGAGAAATCAATATTTTTTTTAGTTCTCATACTCAAAGTATGTTTATATCTTTGTTTATTGACCCCACCACCCCAATATTGGAGTAGTGGTTTTGAAGAGAGTAATGGTATAATAGTGTTTAAATTTCTAAATAATATATTGCCGAGACCGATACCACTACTAAACCCTCTTACCACATTGAACCTCATAAGAAACGGAGTTAGACATAACAATGAAAACTTCATTATCTTCATTATAATATAACAAGAATAATATTTATATTTTTTTATAATAAATGTAATTTTGCAGGGAAACCAAGGTTTCCCCTGCGACCCCTTCCTTTTCAAAAGTGTATATACAAAATGGTCTATTAAAATGGTTCTAATTGTGAAAGGAAGGGGTCGTAGGGGAAACCTTTGGTTTCCCTACTTATAAGGATTAATACCTTTACTCTTCAAAATATCAACCAAGAAATTAATTCTAACAGGGTCAAACCCAAGACCATAAGCAGGCATACCATAAATAATAATATAATAATTGAAGACAGGTGCCAATTTAAACGATTTGGTAATACTCAATTGACCAGATGCTTGAGCCATTTCAACCACTTTTTCATTTTTACCAGATAAAATATCATCAATCGTTTTCTTAAGACCCACTTTATCCAAATTCAAAGAAACATTATAACCATAAAGAGCATACGAATTGATAGCGCCAACCAAAGCATTTTCTACAATTCGAACTAAAGTCATAATAACATTATTTGTAATTTTAGACTTCAGTTTTTCTACCATAACATATAGTTCAACATAAAGGTTAAAATCATTTGGAATATTTTCGTATTGTTTTCTGGCCATATTAGAAGAATATAGAGTATAAATTTTATTCAAATCAATTAAATTATCGTTGGTAATAAGTGATAATTCATTATTATTACTAATAATATTTTCACTACCATATCCAACTAAATTTCTTTTCTTAGTAATAATCATATTATTAAACATCGATTTACTAACAGCACAACTACACATTTTTGATTATCTTTTATATTATTAAAGAGATAATTTTTCAAGAACAAAATTACTCGTATCTAATGCCCCTTCTATCCATTGTTGATTATGCCAAGAATAATTTTCGCCACAAATAAACAAATCCAAATCGTGAAACGGCTGTAAAATTTCTTTAGAAACCATTTCACTATTCGAACCAACACCCCAATATCCAACTCCACAAGGCCAATAAAAAATGTGTGTTTTTAAAGGTATATCAACATCCAACCCAGTGCTTTGTTTCAATAATTTTACAAGTTCTATATTTAATCCTTGTTCTCCTTCTTTATCAAATAATTCTTTCCAAAAGCGAGCATATTTATTATCAGTATAAGAAGACATAATGATACCTTCGTTTTCATCAATCGGAATAATCATTCTTAAATTATTATTAGTAGTAAGTTTAGTAAGACCATTAAACCACGGTTCTCTATCACCTTTACCTTTTTTATTATTTTCGTGTAAAGGGAATTTTGAATAAATACGACAAAGTGGTGCACAATCAACTTTATCCATTAAACCTTGAATAGGATTAAAAATAGTAAGTTTTTCAAGTATATTTTTAGGTAAAGCACAAATACATTTTTTGGTAGTATAAGAAATACTACCAAGACCGCCACCACACCGAACAATAAATTCATTTTCTTTTTTAGAGAACCCAATAGAAGAAACACTTTGTCTCTTAATAATTTGCGCATTTTTATAAAGTGCCTTATTCATAATCTTTTTTTCCAAGTTCTCAATAATTTGCGAAAGTCCCCCATTCAAATTATAAAATGGGTGAATAGGAGATAAATGTTTTTCCATTAAATAAATAGCATCATATGCATTCATAATGACCAATTCACTATAATAACCAAAAGAAGATTTAATAAAGTCTATTTCTTCATTATTGAGAACAGTTTTCGCATAAGTAATAAATGACATATTTCGTAATTTTTTAATAGGTTCTCCTTTACTTGCTAAAATAACTCGTAAAATAAGTTCAGCATTCGGTATATTTTCATTTCCTAAACTCATATCTAAAGCCAATGTAAAAATAGGTTCAAACAAAGAAAAAGAAAACGGAAAAGAGAACAAAAAAGGGCTATGTTGAGAAGTTGGTAAATCTAAATCAAAGATAGAAGAAGCTTCTCTATGAGGAGCATCCAAAATAGAATTCATAAATTTATCAGAACAGTCAATAGGGGCATAAGAAGCCGAACTGGATATTTTATTAATTTTGGAAGATAACCCAAGTTCTTGAATTAAATGTAACAAGAGAACATTATTTGCGTGAAAACGGCCAGCACCCGCTTCAATTGACATATATTTATCCGAAAAAGTATGAATTCTTCCACCTAAAATGTTCTCTTTTTCAATCAAAATAATTTTACTATGTGGCCGTTTTTTCAAAATATTATACATAGTATAGAGACCAGCAATACCACCACCGATAATAATAAAATCATAGGTCATTTTAGTAATAAGAAATAATAGATATATTATAATATTATTTTTTATTGTTTTTTATTGTTTTTATTTTTGTGATTAACATTGAATGTTTTACTATTCTGTTTTCTATTTTTTCTACGAGATTTATTTTTTCTATAATTACCACCAAAATTATTAATTTGTCCAATAGTGCTTGTTTCGCTATCATAAAAATTTTTTAATTTTGTATAAGTGGTTTCATTGATCTGTTTCTTTAATATTAGATCATTGAGAATTCCATAAAATTTATCTCTTGTTTCTTTAGTAGAAACAAATTTATCAGCTTGATTTAAAATTATAGTGAAAAAACTTCCAGTTTTGATAATATTTTCTTTAATCAAATCTTTATAAAATTGTTCTCTATTATTATAAAGAGGAGTACTTTTTTCTATATTATCAAATAATTGCTCTTTAAATAGTTTTGAGCCTGCAGTTTTATCAACAGTAGTAAAAAATAATTCTTCAAATAAAAAAGACATATTAATAATTGTATATATTAGTAAAATAAAAAAAACATAACTGTTTACATTTTTCAAGATAAATATGAGAACATACAAATCATTTTACGGTCGCCAGAAAATCGTGTATCCGAAACACCCCCAATGAGAACCCGAGATTTATTCATCATTTTCGTTGTTTCAGTATCAATAGAATATCCATTGGTTCTCAAATATCCAAAAATAGAAGGAACATCATCGGCACCCATAAAAAAATCAGGATGTTTTATGGCACCATTTCCACTACAACATTGTTTCGGATAACGTAATAAAACATAAATACAATTATTAATATTAATATTAATGCCATTATTTAAATATTGAAACTGCGATAATTTCGGCGAAGAAATCATAGTAACCATATTAGCAAGTGAACCATCCGGCATATCACTCAATGTAATGATATTTTGATAATTTTTAGTATAAGAATTCAAAAAAGGTTCTAAATACATAACAATAGTCGAGTTCTGTTTTTTGAAAGGACTTTCCATTATATGTTATATATTATATATTAAGAGAACCAAAAAAAGAACTACAAAAATAAAATAATAAAACTCACATAAATAATAATCCAAAAATGGATATAAAGAAAATTTAGTCTAATAACTTGGTAACTGAATGTTTGTATCCATTACAATATTCATTGTAGGGATGTAGCAAACCAGGAATTACCCAATAAAAATAATATCACTGCTTCGTTAGCTCAGCAGGTAGAGCGTGAGGCTGTTAACCTCAAGGTCACAGGTTCGATCCCTGTATGAAGCGAAATATAATGATTTATACCAGATAAATCATTATAACAACCAATACCAATAATAAAAACAAAAACAAAAATCGAACCTAAAAACAACGGTCAATAATAATAGGGCATTCATTATCCGCGTGAAAGCAGTCAGTCAAATAATTATAAATTTCAAGATAAGCAGAATTATCGGTATAATTACGACAAGTATATAAGTCAAGAGCAATATAATTATGTTCAGGGAAAGTATGGATAGAGATATGAGATTCAGATAATAAATAAATAATACTAATACCTTGAGGTTCAAATCGATGTTCTATTTTATTCAAAATGGTGAAATTATTCGCACCACAAATATGATCCAATATATGCATAATCCCAGACAAATCGTGAATAAGAGTATGATTTTTTATATTTTTGATATCACAAATCATATGTTTACCAGAAGAAGTACAAAATTCAGGCGAGAACATAATGAATACAAATACGAATACAATTATATAATATAAATCGCTATATTTATATATTTTTTATACATTTATACCTTTGAAGAAACAGACCAACCAAATGAACTAAAACAATCGCATAAACATTTTATTCATTTTTCTATTTGATGTAGTAATGACAGGTAGATTATTTTGTTTTATTCTGTTAATTCTGGAAATAGCTTCGTTAATACCATCAATCCAAAAATCCTTATTTCTGGACTGGTCATTATTCGAAACATTACATATAATTATATTATTTTCCCTGTTAAATATAAATTTTTCACTTGTAGCTACAACAAAAACAATCACTTTATTATATTTTCGTTCCATATATTGTTTCATATTTTGAGCATATCTAACTGGGCCATAATACAAAGCAATAATTGGCGTTGAACAATTCATAATATTTTTAAACCGTTGAATACGCCTTTCATATTTTATTAGAACATTTGCTTGATAATTTTGCCAATCATCCACAATCGTTTCATTAGTATTCACTGGATAATCGTGTGGAAATTGTATTCCATATTCATCCATTAACCAATGGTTATTTAATGTGAAATGTAAATTTTTATGAAATTTATTAAAGTCATCTTCGATACAATTAATAATTTGATTATTACTTGTAATAATCCAGTCAAATGGTAAAGAATAATTACGTAATTCTAAATCTCTTAATATAAGTGCGGGCGCACAATTAAAACCAAATGTAATAAAATGATAACCACAAGAATTCACATCATTACACGTTTGAAATAGATCGCAATTGGAAACATCATATGAATTATCAGTTGAAATCATAAGATACGACCTGTTTGTTTCCATTTTTGTATTTAAATTAGTAGTATAAATTATTAGTACAAATTATTTTTTACTATTTGTACGATGTAAACCCTTGAAGAATTAAAATGGGACAACGTCACATTTTATTCTTAAGGGTCGTGACCGATAACCATTTAAAATAGGACACAAAGTGTCCCATTTTAAATGTTCATCGGTTTAAATATTCACTTGTATATTATAGATTTACACATTAAAACCACCCAATTCATGACACATTGATGTGATACTATATGCGTATTTCGAATGAACAATATTGTAAAAAATTGAAAATCTTTTTATTAAAATAATAATTAAATAAATATAAAAAATCTAAATACTATAAAACAAAATCATCAAATCAAAATGTCATCAATAAATACAATCCAACCATTACAAATATTACGTTATGTTTATACAGACGAAATAACAGATTTATTAAATAACTTTGCAAAGGAACATTATAAAGATGATAAAACAAAATTTAAAAAAGAATGGAATGATTGGACAAATAAAGAAGAAATAAAAGACAAATTAAACAACGAAATCCAGCGTTTATACAAATTAGGTTTACATGACGATATAATGGATAGAATGGTTAAAAGTGTAAAGTATTATTATTGTAAGAAATTACAAAATAGATTAAAACCATCATCCAAACCAAAATCACAAGTCAAAAATTATACAACATTATCATCAATAATATTGTCAATAATGGACGACCATATTTATTGGTTTATAAACGAACATTGTGAAGAACAAGACGATCAAAAACAACCAGAAAAACAACCAGAAAAACAAAAGAAAAAAGCATTTTCCCCAGCAGAAGCATATGAACATTTTTGTAACGAAAACAAATCCGCATTATTACAAGAAATAATAGAATATAGAAAAAGGGTATTATTAGAACAACAAGTAGAACAACAACTATCACAACAAGTAGAAAAAATATTAGATGATAGGTTAAATCCAGACATATTATCCGAAAAAATAAAAAAAACATACAAAAATCGATTTTACATAATAACAAAAAACAAAAAAATTGAAATATAATGACACTATAATTATAATTCAATAATATTTTTTTATATATCTTAATAATTATCAAGACACCAGAACCAAATAACCAAAACCATCAAAAAATGTCAAACGAACAACAACAAGAACAATATAACACAGAATATGTTAAATTTATTAAAACGTTTATAGCAAACAACTGTTATATAAAATATTGTTTAATACTATCTCAACGAAACAACAACGAAGAATTTCATCGAACACAACTAATGGAAAATAAAAATGACGAAGACATATGGAATAAGATAATGAACGAAATGCACATACCAATTAAATATTTAACACTATTATATAAAACAACCACATATGGAATACCAATTCATAACATAAGTATATTTAAACAACAAACATTTCAAGAATATATCGATAGTCTAATCAGTCTAAAAACGGTAGGTAGTTATGACTATCAACGTTTTATAAAGTCGATGCAGGAAGAAAGTTTCAAAAACAAAATGATTGATAAATACAATGAAACTATATATACGAACATTATCAAAAATTATATTATTTATATCATTCAATTGTATTTAGCGCGAACAACGAATAGTTCAACCATTTTTACAGATGAAGAATATGACGAAATGGATATATCAATTGATTTAATTCCCTATATAGAATTTTTATCAAAGAAAAAATTAAGTATCGATAATTTTAGATATTACCAAGAAGAGGAAATCGAAGAAACAGAATATATAAAAAATAATTCGATTGAAGAACTATATAATGAAAATTTGGAATTAGAAACAATAAAATTTATTAATAACTCATTGTATAAATAAAAACATATACATTATGTAAATCTTGATAGCAATATACAACCCTAAACACACAAACAAAACCATTACAAATCTTACAAAATCAATATTTCAATAAATAAATTCAAAATCGCATTATCAAACCTCTTTTTTTTATCACTATCAATATGTTTACACCTTTGCACATTTAAAACGCCCATTTTAGAGGACAAAAAAATATGCGAAGGATAATTGCGAATTTCACGCCTTAACATACTTATCTTCCCGAAGGAGTATCGCAGTTAATTATAATTGGTTGGACTTCTTCCTTAGAAGAAGGTAAGAAACATTCAGGACGCTTTTTTCCCGCCTTTTGTAATTTCAATAAATACAGAATGTTCTTTGAAGCATTGATGTCTCTGTCCATACAGCATAATTTACACTCGTTGAGTTTACAACGGATTACACTGTTGATTTGAGACAATCTTGCTTTGGTATATGTTCCATCTCGCATTTTTCGTATTACTTTATTTTTATACAATTCAATTGGTTTATGGCAACAATTACAAGTTTTACTGGTATTATATTCATCCACATCTACCACATCACAATATTTACGTAGTTCATTCTTGAATTTCTTTATTGGTGCAGTAGGATGTTTCTTTACTAAACCGTGTTGTTGGGAAAAATCACCAAATCCTACTAATGTTTTTTTCTTTCCAACTATGCTTTCGCAAATCTTATGTAAAGTTGCTTTTCCACGACAATAGGAACGAAAAGATAAACCACGAAAGTTCTTATAGAGATGAAACTGGAAAATAACATTCATATGCGGATATACACATTTGAAATAGTTTCGCATTCTTTCCAAACTGGTTGTTTTGAAACTTGGTATATTTCTCCACATTTCATAATGTTCCCAATTTTTATACCACATTTCCCTTTTCTTACAAGCATATTTCATTTTACAATCATGTCTATAACTGGGCGTGGTTGTTTCAATTACTCTACCTGTATCATTACATGATGTTTGTAGAGAACGAACACCAGGGTCAATCCCGACAAGTTGTTCGTAATTTACCTTTTTTATGTCTTTGGATTTCGGTGCTTCAAATTTAGGTTTCCGTAATCGAACTACACCAACTTTACCATCTGTAAAAATAGCATAAGCAAACTTCCGTTCCTTTGTTTCATATTTTTCTATTTTGAAAAGTTCATACCAATATACCAATTTGTTTTCATCAAAATCCTTTGGAACAGGTTGTTTGGTAAAATAAGAAATGATATCCTTCAAACAACTACTACAAATTTCAATAGAAGATAAAGTAAATGAGTTTTTCGTTGGAAGTAAATTGAAAGTTCTTACACCTTTCATATAAGGATACTTCTCAAATTCTTGTAGGATTTTGTAATAGACACTTACAAAGTGGTTAGAATGTTTCTTGATATTTTCCTCAGTTGGTATATATTTTAACCATTGTCTCATTTTCAGAATAAAGAAGTTTTTACCTTTGTATTCAAGTGCATAAATATCCTTCAACCACTTATAAATAACTGCTTTTCTATTTTCTCCTGTTTTCAATTCCAAGTATTTATGAAATCGTTTATAGAAATTCAAAGCAAGATGGTTATTCGCCATAGTAATTTGTTGTCTATTCAAATTGTTAATGAGATTACCCATTCTATCTCGAAACGGAAGGTCGCCCAAATGCTCTTTGTATTGAGAAAAACTAATATACATTTCATCGGTTGTATCATTCTTTTCTTTTCGTTCCCTCATTACAGATACAGAAGAACATGCTTGGTAGAATAAATTTTGAGTAATTTCAGGTAAAGGTTTCTTTTCTTGTATCAATCTTGTAAAGTGGTAATTTAACAATTGGTAGGAAAGAAAACAAATCTTATTGATGTTCAATACAATCTCCTGTATTCCACCATTCAAATAGTTATTTTCAACTAAACTATTGAAACTCATCTTCACGCAGGTGAATTCAGTATCTTTGTTTGCTTCTTTGCGTTCCTTGACATCTTTACGAACAACTTTTTGCTTAACTTTGGGAGGTAGGACTTCCTCCTTTTTCTTTTTGGGCATCCTATATTATAACTAAAGATTTTATTTTTATATAATTTAATTTAATTAATTTATATAAATGCCTAAATGTTTTCCTCCATGGATTTTTCATTTTCTTCCTTTTCTTTATTTAGTTTCTCCTTTTTATTCAGATATGCTCTTCTTGCGTATTCCTTTTTCTTTTCAGGTGAAACTTCATATACATAATTTGTTTTTTCACGGTATTCCTTAACTTGTTGTTTATGCTTTTCCTTATTTTCCTCATAATAGGTCTTATTTCTTAACGGACTTGTATATTTCTTCAAATGCTCTTTAGTCTCATTTAATTCGTTTCGAAGTTTCATATTTTCTTCTTCTAATAGTTTTATTTTATTTATTTCATCGGTATGCATTCAATAGATAGAACTACTCTATTATAAGGTTATATTTTTATATAATTAACAAAATTAAATTATATAAATATAACTTTACTTATATTATAGTAATGAGATGGGTATATATTTTACAATGCGAACATGGTTATTTTTATGTTGGTGAAACATCTCGCCTTTATAGAAGATTTTGGGAACATCAAGATGGATTAGGTGGATTAAATACTTCTGTGTTTATACCTGAACAAATTGTTGCTATTTATAAAGTAGATACAATTGGTAAGTTTATTGATTATAACAATTATGTGAATAAAATTATTGATGGAATATGGCACGAAAGTTATAAAGGTTTCAAACTAAGAGATTTTGATGATATATGCGATGAAGACCAACACGATAGATTAGAAGCAGAAAACAACATAACTGAATGTTTAATGATACATAATAAAAAAACATGGGATAAAATAAGAGGAGGAAAATATACGAGATTTGATATTGAATATAGTTTCCCTGATAATGATTACATAAAACATATACCTTTGTGTAAATGTGGTTTGCCATGTGATATTAGAAAAAATGAAGATAAAAACTATTTATTTTTTAGGTGTGCTAAGAAGAATATGTGGGATAAATTTAAGGAAGATTTTGAAATAGATGAAGAACCGTGTAATTTTTTTATGGAATATACAAAAGACAAACCACTAAAATTAGAAGAACAAAATAGAAGCAAAAACCTTAAAGAATTATTCAAGAAATCATATTGGTTAAAAAATGTAGAAGTAAATGATGAAACTTATCCGCATCAGTGTATAGGTGGTTGTGGTAGAACAAGTAAAAGCATTAAACTAACTTACTTTGATGAAAAACGAAACTTATGTTTTGATTGTTTTATAGATAAAAACGAAGAGTTAGCAAAAAAATATAATCAATATATTCCTCTTGGTAAATGTCTAATTCAACCATAGAATTTCATGTAAAATGGGCGTTTTAAATGTGCAAAGGTGTAAAAATTTTTATATAGAATATTACTATTTTTTCTCTGTATTCCAAGTCTTTTTTACTATAATCATTAAATTTAGAAATCATATCATAAATAATAATAATAGCGGGATTATATGATTGTATTTGACTAGCCATAATATGCTTATCAATCAGAGTATCAAATTATCAAATAAAACTTATATTTATTCATTTCCATAATAAATATAAAAAGTAATTAAATTTTTTATGTGAGAACTCATCACAACTCATCATAAATATCACTAACTTTATCAATCGTTTCTTTAATATCTATACGCACATCCGGAGTAGAAAATATAATTTGTTTTAATAAAGTAATAAGTTTCGTCATAATATATGTTTCATTTAATTCCAATTTATAAATAGAATATAAAAATATAACTGCTAACGAATAATTATCCCAAGAATAACTGAATGTCAATAAAATATCAATCAATTCTCTGTAAGATAAATCACTATATTGCGCAATAAAATCTTTCAATGATTGCTTATATGTTTCATTATTTCCTTGAAGATTTGAATTTTTCGAGGGTTTAAAATGTGTAAACATAAGATTTTCTTTAAATATATCATCAATAACTTTATTCAAAAGTGAAATCGAAATATTATCATCCAAATCATTTTTTTGAATATTATTGATAATATAAGAAACAATATTAGTTTCAAAACACCAAGTTTTATAATCAGGAGCATAAACATAAAATGCTTCAACTAATTCTTTATATTTATGTAAATTGGAAGTTTTAAATGATAATCCAAAGTCAATAATAATAGGATAATCTTGTGTTTCATCAAACATAATATTGTTTTCTTTCAAATCATAATGAATAATATTATTTTGTTGTAATAGCTCAATGCCTTCTAATAAATGTAAATAACAGTCGAAGATAGTTTCGCTAATATTATCAGGTTTTTCTTCTAAAATATGAATAAAATAATCCAATAAGGTTTTATCACCAACATATTTCATTTTATTCGAAATAATTTTGGTCGTATGATTATCGATAAAATCGCATTTTTTAATTTCATCATTTTTGATATTGGCCAATGAAATATTACAAGTTTTCAAAATCGGTGCGAAATACTTACTATAACCTTTCATCTTTTTGATTTTATATCCAATTTTAGTTTCTTTATCTGAATTCGCTTTTTCACTTTGTATTTTTGTTATAAAATTCGGTTTCAATAAATTACCTTTACAATTGATAGCGGGACGGAAAACACATCCATATGTTCCTTGATTAATGAATTTGACAGTATCGTGGTATGTTGATTTTTCACGAGCGGAACCACCGTCACCACAATAACCACCAGTACCAGCGTCACCATCGCAATCATCGCAATCATCGCAACCATCGCAGAAATATAAATCTTGAACCTCTTGAATTTTATTCATTAAATACTTTTGTTAAAATAGTATTATATATTTTTATTATATAATATCATTTATGAAAGTGTTTACATAGATAAATTTATCAAATAGTTACCCAAAACATCATATCTATTATTATCTAAAATATTATAAATCAAATCATATGACATATTACTATGATGATTTGCATTTTCACATTCTAATGTATGTGTTTTCGGCGATGTTGGATATACATTATCTAATAAATATAAATGTCGAATAAGAGTACTGGATAATCCAGATAATATAACAACAATATCATTGGTTGGTGTCGCGTTTGAAATTCGAAAAGGCGTAAAAGGTAATTGACAACAACCCGAACCAGAAATATTCCAATAAACAATGCGTGGTGTAGGAAATGGTTTTCCACGAGAACTACAAAGACCTTTTGTATAAAATAAATCGGTAATCAAACTATGAAATCGAGAAGATAAATTATTTTGATGAAAGAGAACCAATGATAATTTTGCGATTTTTCGATAAGACATTTTAGTTTCTGTAATACAATCAATTATCATATCAAATGCTTCTACCACATTATAATTCGTATTTGAGGCCGATTTAATAGACCCAAAAAAAGTAGAAATCATAGAGAACAAATCACTACAATTATCCAAATTAATCCAAGTAGGTTGATGGTCAATCGTAATAATTCTTTTACCAAGAGAACTACGACAACAAATTAAAAAGGCGAACCCAATGGAAGCAAAAAAAGCGTCACTTAATTTATCCATATCGAACGAAATATCAATAATAGGAATAAAATTATTTAATATGTCAGTTCCAAGAATAGACGAAATTTGGTTCCATTGGTGATTTAAAATATCAATTTTTAATTGAATGCGTTGAGAACCTTGAACAGAACTTTGAACATATAACTTATACGCTTCTTTAATTAATAAAGAAATCGGTAAATCCATAGGGGCAATTTTACTATGTTTGCGATTTGGTTCAAACGGAGATAATAAAAAGAATTTTTGTTCAAAATGGCGCTGGAAATCATTAGCACATTTCGTTTTAATACTATTATTATTATTTGTAACAAAGTCGATTTTCGTATTATCAATAATATTATTATACCATAATTTATTTTTATTTTTCATAAACATAATTTGAGGAATATTTTTCGGCATAATTTCATCCAATTGATTGGAACAAACTTTGATTTCAGTAGTATCGAGAACTTTATTCAATTTAGACACCATTTTCCTATAAAGTAATTTACATTTACTAAGAGAATTATAATATCCAGCGACCGATGTATGAGAAGTAAGGTAATAAGGTTTATATGTTTCAAACCAGTCAATAACGAGCATTTCATTCAACCAATCGAATTTTTTATATTCTCGTGGTATCCATTTACAAACACAAGATAAATGTTCTCGAGCAACTGGTTTTTTAATTGTCTCGATAGAAGAAAAAGAAGAACTACGGATAATTTGTTGAAAATAATTATCCAAAACATTATTCCAAGTATCAAAATCCTTTTTCAAGGTATTATTCATGAGACGAATACAATATTTAATAAGTGGGTGATGAATACTTTCGCGAGTATTACATCTTAAATATTCACATAAATATTTGATATCACGCCAAGAACCATATCCAGATTGACCAAGTTCGTTGTTATCACTGTGTTCTCCATTATACAAAGGTTGAACAAACTTATGTATTACAAACATAGCTAATACTGGATAATATTTATACAAAACAGTCAGCATCATATAAGATAAATCGTGTTCTCCTTTACCATAAACACAATCTCTTGTTTGACCAACCATTTTATATAGTAGAACCAAATATTGTATATATTGATTTTGATTTTCATATGGAGGGGTATTTACCTTTTTTGTTTTTGTTCTTTTTGTCGTTGGTTTTGACAATTCCAAATGAATATGTTGTTTAAGAGAACAAAGTAATTTATCGAATATCATAGATAATTCAGTAGTATCATTATTTTTACGGGTAAGATTATAGTAAAGGATAACGATTTGTTCTTTATAAAAAAGATGGTTATCGATATTATTTAATGTCATTTATGAAACATATAGTAAATGATATATAATATTTATATCTGTTCATAAAATTGAATAACAAACATTGAATAAAATAACATAACATAAAGCAACATTACAATGACAACTAAAAATACCGAGAATCAAACGATTATAAGCACATATACAGGTTCAAAACCATTGACAAACAATGTTATAAGGACAGTATTTGATATAGAAAAATATGCAAAAACAAACGATGAACAATTAAACGAGGTAGGAATTCAATTAAAGCGATTATTACGAAACGATTATAATAATGTTAGAATAAAAAATGCAACCGATATAGAAGATTATATGTTGATGGTGTCCAAATCATTATATCCAACAAATGAAGAAACAGTAAAAAATATATATAGATATAGTGAGAAAGGAGATGAACCTTGTATAAACGATTTGAAAGTGAATTATAAATTAACGACTGATTATTTACAAGCATTCAAGATAAAAATGATGAATGAATGTGATAAACTAATAAATGAAGCAAAGGTGAAACAAGTTAAATTAACAAAAATGGAAAATAAAAAAATAGAAGACACAATTGTTGTCATTAATAAAAATGAGAAAGATACAAAAATAGAAACCGAATATTTAAACAGAATATCAATATTACCAGATGAGATAATTCAGTTAATCGGGTCATTCACATTAACGAATGATATGCGGATCAAGTTAATAAAATCCAAATACGATAGTATATTGAATAACATTATGATGAAATTGAACGTTCAAAACTTAAATAAATTTATGCAACAATACGTAAAACTGAATAATAAATTATTTATAAAAATATTCAAATCAACAAGTGGTAAGTTAGAGGATTTAATGAAGGAATATAATTTTTCAAGATACAAATGTATAGATTATTCAACGAGAAAAACAACAAAGATTACAAATTTCATAACAGAATTAGAAGATAAGTATAAATTTATTTATTTACTACAGAATATGATGAACAATAAATATAAGCATACCGATAATTATTTGAAAGAACATTTAATTCATTGTTATCACACTTGTATATATATATCAAATAAGTCGATTGAAAATTCAGTGAAAAAACGAAATGGTCGCAAGCAAACCAATGCAACCCAACAAACAAGTAAATGAAAATAATGAAAAATAACCAACACATAAAAATCATTTTTTTTGTTTACGAGTAAATCGATTATTCATTTTTACTTTATTAATAATGGGTTCTTTATCCATAATACGAACTTTTTTGGTACTTTTATGAATAGACTTATTTGTTTCGTTATTGATATTACACCGAACGGAAAGAAAATTGGGACGCTTTGCGTCCTCATAATTTCTTTCTGTCGGCGACTTATCCGTAAAGAATAATGAGCTTGTCTCATTATTCTTTACGGATGGTGTAATATTCGAAATACAAGACTTCAAAATAGGTTTAGGTAAAGGAATATTGATTTTCTCTAATTGTTTAAAAATAAAAAACAGAGAATTGATTTTATGGAAAATAAATATGGAAGGAGGAATGACAAAATCATTTATAATAGATAAAGGTTCAAGGAATTTGGAAGAAGTATCTAAAACGTTCTCATTTTGAGAGTAAGATTGTATATTTTCAGGTTGCAATGAAACATTATATAATAAAATATCAAGGATTTTGTATTTATTATTGGCCAAATATTTATTATTTTCTATTAACTGAATAACATCTTGATTTGGAATGATACTATTATTATTTGGATTAATAACCAACTTTTGTTCTCCATAAACAATTTTTTCAATATAATCATTTGTATTAATATAAATAAAAAACATATCAATTGCTTCCATAGGTTCTTTAAAATAATTTTCATTGATTTGTTGTAATTTTTCTTGTTCTTTAATCCAAGAAATATCTAAATCACTTTCATAATCGCTATCAAATTCATTACTAATATTATTGAAAATATTCATATATTGGATTTGTTGTTATTTTCCTATTTTTTATTGATAAATGAAAATAGAAATTTGAACATATAGTAAAAATATACTTAAAGAAAACCATATATATAAAATGTCTCGTAACAGCGCCAAAAATAGAAAATCAAATATTATTGAATATGAGTTCAATAAATATATATTTGTAAAAAACTATAATATATTTTTACTATAAAAATATAAAAACAACAATTCGAACTAACATTATACGAGACAGCATATTTATCAGTTATACATAACAGGATAAATATATTATAAATGGGGGGACAACAAATTATTATAATAATTATATTATAACAATTTATTTATACATATTTGTATGATAAGCAATAGCGTGATGGTTATTATTTAAAGCATCATTTTTATTATCAGAATATAAATTATATGATGTAGGCTTGATATTATTAATAGATAAGATAAAACCAACACCAACATCCTCAATTATATAAGGATACCCATAATCTTTATCACTCTGAAATACATTCCAATTAATATTTTCCATATGGTTGATTAATATATTACAACTTTTTAATGATAAATAAACAACCACTCCTCCAGTGTATGTACAATGAGGAATAACATTAAAATATCTCATTTCGTCTAATGTATACGGAATACAATTCAAAGGGTTTTTCAAATCTTCTGGGTGTGAATTAAAATAATCAGGCATAAAATTATTATATTTGGGATACATATTATTAGTATAATTAGCGATTAAACCCATATAATCTGTTTTATTAATATTATTTAAAAAAAAATTTAATTTATTTTCGTTGAAAATGAGGTCATCACCGCAACGAAGAATACCTTGTTGAATATCATATAAATTTAAAATTATTTTAAAACTTAAAACAACTTTTTTTAAAATATGGATATAAGAATCTTCACATTTTATAGTAATAATGTTATCGTTAATTTCATATTCATTTATTAAATTAGGATTACCAATTATGACAAATACTTTCCAACCATTATAATCTTGGTTAGTTAATTTAAATTCTTTTAATCTGGTTTCTTTATGTTTATGACAACTAAAAATTAAAATAGCGCCTGGAATAGATTGTTTATTATAATTCATTTTATATAAAAATATAAATATAAATATAAATAATATAATAACATTTTTATATATTTATTATATAAAATGAATTTATCAGAAAATAATTCAGTAGTAAAAATATGTTTTATAACAGCAATATATGGAAATTATGAAGCTTCGTGCAAAAAATTCGCAAAACAAAGCATACAAACTGATTTTATTTGTTTCACAGATAATGCAAATATTAAAAAAAATGATTGGATAATAGATAATAATCCATATCATTATACAAATTCATCAAACGTGGATAATAATAATTATGTAAATTCAATATGTAAAAATAAACACACTTTTAATATTTCAAAATACTACAAACAATCTTTTCATAATATACCAAGATTAAAACAATATGATGTAATAGTTTGGATAGATGGAACAATTGAAATTACTAATTCTAAAACAAGTGAATGGTTATTAAATAATATATATAATTATAAAATAATAACTTGGGAGCACGAAAAAAGAGGAGGTATTTTATTAAAAGAAGTAGAAGACTCAAAAGATTTTTTTAGATATTCTTCTACATTCTGGAATAACCAACATCAACCATATCAAGATGTATTAAATCAATATACAAAATATTTAATAGATGGATATTATGATGATTTTTTTAAAGATATGTATCCGGAACGAAATAATTTTGGAGTATGGTTAACTTGTTTTGTAGCATTTTTAAATAACGATGAAAATGTAAAAAAGTTTTTAGACGAGTGGTATTTACAAACATTAGAATATACAACACAAGACCAAATCGGTTTTCCATATGTTTGTCAAAAATTAAATATGATACCATATACATTACCTGACAATGAAATAAAGGGAAGTAATCCCCACTCACATACAGATATATATATAAAACATTGTCATGGAATATAAAAAATTGAAATTTAAATTATCTATAGTATAAATTTCAATACACAAACAAAGATAACAACCATAACAACCATAACAAACATAAACGCCAAAAATATATGAATAAATGTTTCAAAAAACCAATATCAATATGTATACCAAGAATGGATAATAATATTACAAAAGATTTTATATATGAAACGTTTAAGAAATTAAATATAGGATATATCATATCCTTAAAAGAAATTCCATTAAGAAATGATAACAAACATAAACGAGTAATCATTTCATTATGCTTGAATGGAATAACGGAATACAGTAATATATTCAATGACCGTATAACAAATAATGAAACAGTTAAAATAGTATATGATATGCCTTGGTATTGGAAAATCGTTCCTACATATCCTCAAAAATAAATTGAAAATGTTTATTTAAAATAGGATTAATTTCACTTTTTAAAACCCTTTTTTTACTCCAGAAACGGAAAAAATGTTTATTATTATATTCAGCATTTTTGATTTCTTTTGTGAAAATTTCATCAACATAATCATAAATTTTTTTACTATCGACAAGTTCATCTTTAATTTTTTCTTTAATATCATATAAGAATAACAACCGATTTTTCTCTCTGGTTTGTTCAATATTATTGAGATTTTCTAAGCTATCTATCTCTATATCAATATTATTAGTGGAAACGTGTTTTTTCCATTTATAAATGATATATCGTATTTCATTTTTAACATCTTTGAATTTATTGATAAGATTTTTTCTATAAATTTCCATTTTTTTAATTAGAGATAAAATATTTAAATTACAAATAATAGGAAACATATGCCTAACCTCATCTGGAATTAAAATATTATATACTTCTTTTAATTCGCTGATTTTATGTTCAACATCACTTAATTTTGATAATATCAATTTATTTTTTTCATTTTCTTCTTCAATAAATAATAATTTACTATTCGACATTTCCAATGATATTTCCAATTTATCATAATTATTGGCTAATTGTGTAAATAATTCAACCTTCGTTTCATATTTCATATAATTCATAATGGAAATAAGAGACGAAATGATAACATTTAATCCAGAAATAAACCCACCACTCCAATGGTTGGATTGTATAAACGGTGCTGCAGCAGCAATAAAGGATGAAATAATTAGAATGGGAAACATCAAACCATACAATTTTACTTGAGATATAGACTTGGATTGTAAAAAAATATTTTTTTGTCCTTTAATAAATGTAATAAGAATATCTAATTTATTTGAGTATTTATTATCATCATCGTAATACTTACCTAATGAATTTTCAATATCACTATACGCTTTTTTTTTAAAACTACTATATTTATAAAGACTAACTTGATTTTTTATTCTATCATTACGAATAGTGCGTAAATAATTATCATCACTTCCACTATAGTATTCACTATTACTATCACTATTATATTCATTACCATCCACCTCGCTATCATCTTCCGAAATTGTTATTGGGCTATTACTATGAATTATATTTTGCTGTATATTTTCATCATCGAACATAACGTGAATTGAATTTGTTTTATATAAACGATTTTCATAATCAGTATTATTATATGAAAAATCGTATATATCACAAAAAGAAGCTAATTCTAAATTTGTAAATTCGTCTTCGCCTGTATTATAATCGTCGTCTATATTATCCATATTAATTGTTATAGTATTTTGTGTAGTATTATTATTCATATTATAATATATAAATATATTTTATACCCGCGAAGAAATACAGCATTTACACTTCACAATTCACATTCAAATTCGCATTCGCCTTTATCTATAATACATTGTTCTACTTGCTTAGCAAGACACCATCGTGCAATTAGTTCGAGTTCGAGTTCGTCTTGCGGTATATTATTATCATTAGTCAATTCTATATCACATTCGTAATCGTCATCTTTATTCATAGTAAATTTATTGATATAATGCCCTATTTTTTGATATAATTCTTCAATGTGTCCTTGTAATTTTTCTAATTGGTGTCCTTCAAATTTCATATCTATATAATTACTTTCGTATAATAGAACATCTTCTAATTCTTTGTTTGCATTTTCATCAATAAAACCTTGATTTTTTGCTTCTTCAAACGCATCGTCAAAACTATCAAAACAATCATCACAAAAATTCTTACCACAAACAAGTTCACAATTACAAGGAAAATATAACATTAAGTTGTCTGACATAATACCACCCAAATTCACTGCATCATAACTACTTTGAACACCAAACCAAAATTTACCTTTGATATCACCAAAATAATATCTTCCCATTTTGTCTTTCACAACGTGTTAATAATATCTTATATAATATAGATATGCGAAAATTCAATTTTATTACAAACAAACAAATAAAATTGAAATATAGAGAACCAAGATAATAGTTACAATAAAACACAATGTCAAATATAGTAACAACCGAACAAATAAAAAAAAAGAAATTAAAAGAATTTAAATTAGAACATCGTCACCATTTATTAACAAGTCGGTTTAATACCAATACATGGAATGAAAATCAGCAATATAGATTGACACACCATAATATTGGGTGTATTTATTGTACACCGGAAAAAATATCACAATCAATACCATTGAATTCCATTATATTTGTATTAGAAATGAATAATGATACAAATAAAATAATGGGTATCGGGATGGTGAGAAATTATCCAATTTGTGATAAATATCACGTTTATACAGAAGGTAATTATAATAGATATGTGTATGTAGGAAAAAATAGAATATCGAGGGACGAAATGAATGAAGAAGAAGAAGAAATTATGACATTTTTCGATATTTTATGTTTTAAAGGAAATCGACATATGAAGCGTGGACAGGGATTACGGGCATTTCCAATCGAAATATTATATAGATGTAGTAAACGGTTAGATTTAGTGAATTTTATAAGTGAAATGTTTAAAAATCGAATAATACAAAAGACAGAAAAAAATATATAAAAGAATTTATATTATAAATTATATTACAATATATAAAAAATGAATAAACAAAATACAATGTATGATGTTAATAAATATACAGATGACGAATTATATAATATATTAGATTTGATAAATCCCACGGATAGAGAATTAGAAGCGAAGATTTTTTTTTTAATTCATAAATATGAAAACATGCAAAATCAATCAGGTAATGAATTATCTAATTTTTTTAAACAAATCTATAGTCATTTTTTTGTAACATATGATGATGAAAATGAAGATTATTTATTCGAAGAAATGGATAATCAAGAACCAGATAATACGTTTGAAGACAACCCAACTGGTGGCGGTAGTACTAATGAAAAAACAATAGAAACAGGACAAGATGGAATACAAGGAAATACAATGACCATAATATCAACTCAATTGAGTGATATCAGTAGAAATATGGGATATATATTAGATAACAGTTCACAAAATAGAAATGATACAGTCGGTTTCACAAAACCAATAGAATATGCTCAGGATAAATTAAATCCATTATTACAACAAACAATAAAAAGAATAATCAGTATAGATAGTCAATATAGAGATGATAAAACAACTCTTTCTACCGAGTTTACATTTAATTTATCGGAACCATTGAAGGATGTAGTTTCATTAAAATTATATTCAATACAAATACCATATACTTGGTATACTATTAATAATAATTTTGGTAGTAATTTTTTTTATATAAAGGGAAATTCACCGGGAATAGACGATGGAACTTTCGATTTTCAAATAGATATTTCAGCAGGTAATTATTCACCATTGAATTTAATAAATGAAATTTCAAATAATATTCAAAAAGTCAAAACAAATAATCCAGATATTAATTTTGGGAATACCAGCATATCATATAATTCAAACAATAGTTTATCTACAATTAATATGGAGATAAAAAACATATATAATGAGACAAATTATTATTTAGAATTTGGAAATTGGACAAACCCCAACTATGATATTACTAATAATAATACTGTAAATATTGGTTTAAGACAAAAGAGTATTCCAAGTTTTTTAGGTTTCAATTATAAAACATACTACCCGAATGTATTATATTCCAATTATTTACCTTCAGCATCAATAACAAGTGAAGATGACGCGAGTAGATTAAACTATGAAATCATTACAACAAACAGAGTAGACGCAAGTAGAAATAATTATTTTACTATATTTAAATATACAGGAAATAAGAGTTATAATACAGGTTTAAATGGAAATATAATAAGTGATTATAGTGTTAATAGTATAGACGCATCATATGAAATAAAATTAAGTTTACCTGCTGGTTTTGTAACAAGGAAACAAATAGTGGAAGATTTATCGAACCAAATTGCATTACAAACATATTTAACACAATCACGTATAATGAGAAAAGATATAAGTTCAAATATTACACCATCACCAGCTGGAAATGGAAATTCACAATTTGAATTATTTTTAAAATTTAATCGTAAAGAAACAAACAATATTGAAAATTCGAAAATATGTGTGCAATTCCCAGATGAACGTAAAAATATTTCTTCAATATGGTCAGGAACATCATCTTGTTTTAATTTTCCTGCTATATTAAATGAATTGAATAATATATATTCCGAGACAGCACCATTGAAACAAACAGGTAATTTAATATCAATTGGAACAAATCCGTATATATATTTATCATCAAGTGAAAAAGGATATGATGTATCATCAAATGACTATATAATACCAATTAATAATTCAATTATAGGATATACATTAAATGGATTTATTGATGCCATAAATAAAGGTTTGGAAAATGTAACCGACATTGTTGGTAATATAAAGAATACTGATTTCAATTTAATAAATAGTAAAGCGTTTATAGATAACAACTCTAAATTTAATTTACAATTGGATATTAATAAAACATTCACAAATACCAGTTATTATCTGGAGGCATCTGGAATTTTAAAAGATATTATAGGTTTAAGCGGAGGTTATATAGATGGAAATGTACAATTGGATTTACTACAAAATAACACTATATTCCAATCACAATTTCAAGAACGTGGAACATATACAACTACTAATAGTTGTATATTGATAATAAGACCAAGTAAAAAAAATCTTGGAAATGAAAAAGCAGAGCCATTTATAGTTCATCTGGATAAAAGTGATCTAAGTAATGGAAAATATATTTATGGTGATTATGCAACATTAGAAACTAAAATAAATTCACTATTTCAAAATTTTACAGATAATAATTCAAATATATTGAATGGAACAAATATTACATTCAATCGTAATAGTAGTAATCAAAATTTAATAGATTGTTCATTTACAGTGTCAATTAAAAAAGTATTGACACAAAAAAATTATAGAATACAATTTTGTGATATATCTGCAAATCCTGGTTTAATAAATAATATAACAGGCGAAGGGTTTATAGACGGGACATGTATTATAAATGGAAATATACATACGAATGGAAATATAAGTATAAAAACTGATATAAACGGATTTCAAATTATAAATGGAAATAATAATATAAATAATAAAGGAAATATAAATGGAAATATACATACGATAGGAAATATAAGTATAAACGGATTTGTAAATGTAAATGAGGAAATAACTGCATATAGTAATATATATGGAAATGGTAAACTAATTGGAAGTGGAAATATAAATGGATTAGGAAATATAAATGGAAATATAACTATAAATGGAAATGTCGCTATAAGTGGTTTTGTAGATATAAATGAGCTAACTGAATTAGATGGCACCGAAACTGGTAATATAAGTGGAACAGGAACTATAAGTGGGACCGGTAATATAAGTGGAATTATGAACATAGATGGAACTATAAACATAGATGGAACTATAAATACAAATGGAAACACGTATATAAATAGAGCTGTAATTATAAATGGTAATGTAACCGGAAATGGAAATATAAGTGGAACAGGAATTATAAATGGAAATATAAATACGATAGGAAACATAAACATAAATGGAAATATATTTAATACCGGAATGATGAATGGAAATATAAATATCAATGGAAATATAAATATCAATGGAAATATAAGTGGAAATGGAAATATAACTGGAAATGGAAATATACAAGGGTCTGGGTTAATAACTGGAAACGTAGATTTAAATGGAAATATAAATGTAAATAGAAACGGTATAGTAGACGGATATAATGTAATAAATGGTAATGGTATAGTAATTGGAAATATAATTCCTAATTTATTAAAATCATCAGGTAATGTATTTTTAAACGAAAATTTAACATCGATAAATGGAAATTTGACAAATTATAAAGACGGTTGTTGGTCAAAATTAAATATAGATGAACAATATTGTGGGTTAAACAGCAGCTATTATGATTTATCAAATGCGATATTAAATACATCTTATTCAATAATAACAAGTAAATATTCTATTACCATTCAATCAATAACACTAACAGGTGATAATAGTGATAATATAATAATATTCAAACCATATGATGCTGGTGTAAAAACAACAAATGGACAAAATGATATAATTATTACAATTCCAACGTTAGATAATAAAATTCCTATAAAATATTCCCGAGACAATTTAATAAATGCAATAAATAATCAATTAACAATCAACTCATTGACAAACGGTTCGTATATTCAAATTATCGATAACAATAATAATACAGAAACTACAAAATTTAGAATAAATATTAATAAAATATATAATTCAAAAGATTATCGTTTAGTATTTTATGACCAAGATAGTTTTGTAAAATGCAGTGCCGGTGTAAATAGTGTAAGAAACGCAACTTGGGATACAACAATGGGATGGATATTGGGATTTCGTAATTCAACAGTTTATAATTTGAGTGACTATTACCAAGATAATAATATAATATCATTAACTGGAGATACTACAGTGAGTGTAAATTTATTCAATTATTTTTTAATTTGTTTGGATGATTTTAATCAAAACCATTTGAATGATGGATTAGTAACATTAACACCAAAAATAACAGAGATACCATTACCATCATATGCTAATCGCACAAATTACATATGTGACCCTGTAACCGGAACATTAACGTATAATACAAACAATGTAAATAATATAACAAATTCAAAATTAACACAGAACCAAATATATGCTTTAACAGAGATAGCAAACAGTAAACGAACCAGTTCTATTATTAGTAATTCCACAAACATAACATCGAAAGGGTATGGTGCAGGGCCATTCGTAAAAGATGTATTTGGAATAATACCAATGAAAACAGCAGGATTAGCAAACGGTTCAGTATATGTTGAGTTTGGTGGAACATTGCAAAACCAAGAACGAAGTTATTTTGGCCCAGTCAATATTCATCGCATGTCGATAAAATTAGTAAGTGACCGAGGTGACGTATTGGATTTGAATGGTTCAAATTGGTCTTTTTCATTAATATGTGAACAATTATATCAAAAAAAGCCAACGAATGGTTCAAAATAATGGTTGTGATATATTTATATATAAAAAAAGAGAAAAAGAGAAAAAGAGAAAAAGAGAAAAAAAAAAAGAAAAAGAAAAAATAACAATAGATTATAAAGAATAAAAGAAGAAATACAATGGAAAAAATAGTAGACCAGATTGGATTTTTTGGCCCACAAATATTATTTATAATCTCAGTAATATCACTATGGAAACAACAAGCCCATTTTTATGGTTATTTAGTATTTTTAATGATAAATAAAATCATAAATAAAATATTAAAATTATTAATAAAACAGCCTCGCCCAAATGGTGGTAAAAGTATAATAGAAAACGAAGACCAATTTTACATAGGAATAGAACAATATGGTATGCCATCAGGTCACATTCAATCTTGTTTTTATTCATTGACATATTTATATTTAGTAAAACAATCACCTATGATAACAATTGTCGAAATGTTTATAACTTCATTAACATTTTATCAACGATGGAAATATAATCGACATACAATAGAACAATTATGTGTAGGTTCGGTTCTCGGTATATTGGTAGGTTATTTATCATTTATAATAGTAAATCGATATTTGAGAACACAATAAAAAATTTCATTATAATAAAATATAATGAAATTATATAATGTCACAGAGTGATTATTTAAATTTTAAAAGAGTTTCAAATGAATTAAAAATAAATAAATATACACCAGTATTTAATACAAAAGATTATATAGAATTAAAAGAATATTCTATTCAAAATAACATTACAAATACAAAATTAACATACAATCAATTACAGCAACCTGGTTATCAGAAAATATTCAATATGGAAAAGAAAATAACAAATTGTCCACCATTTATAGTATGTAGACAAACAAATCAAAGACCAAATAGGGTTCCAATGTCAAGCGTCTATTTTAATCCATCGACTATAATGCCACCCATATATGTTAAACAGCCAACAAATGCGAAAACTGGATGTAATTGTATATTAGATAGTATACATACATTGAGTAATATTTGTAAATGTAAAATTAGTCAATAAACTCTACATCAATTTCCGATGCTTACCAGAAATCTTATTTTTTATTTTTCATCGTTTTTCTACGGTTTATTGTATTTCTTTTCGTACCCTTTTTTTTAATAGATTTATTTTTCATAGAAGAATAAGTAACAAAATTTTTATTATTTTCAATCGCACGTAATAATCGTAATTGTTTTACTGAATTCCGTTTAGAAGTACATTTGGCAAAAACTTTTTTAGATTTTTTATTAGAAACTCGATAACAATTTTTTCCACGAACCTTTCTGGATTGATATGGCATATATAATATACAAATATAATATAAAAAATATTATATTTGACTAAAGTAAAAAATATTATAAAATATAATATAAATCGTTATGTAAACAGTATTATGAATTTAACAACTACAAACTTGATTTGGTGTTTCGGCCGTTCCAAAAACACTGGATGTATAAAAATTACCACCACTACTTTCGATGGCACATTGTAATATACCATCTAATGAAACCGCAATGGCTTGCCAATATTTATCTTGTACTAATTCATTCTCTACCTTAGCCCAAGTAGTACCATAATCAATCGATGTGTATATATATCCTTGTTTTTCAAGAATAGTTTGATATTGTCCTGTAGCAGAAAGAGAGACATATTGCCATATTTTATTAGTAAGGTTAATATCATCGACAAATAACCAAGATTGTCCATAGTCACTTGAAACGTGGACATCTCCACCAGCTTCAATGGCAGTTTGATATTTACCATCGGATGACATAGCAACACCCGCCCAATTTCTATCTTCAAACCCATTATCATCACTAACATTGAGCCAAGTTCTACCAAAATCACTGGATACGTAAATATTTTCAACAACAATCGTTTGATATTGTCCATTATATGATAACGCAACTCCGCAAGTAGGGAATATTTCAACAGAATTGTAAATGTCAGTATCAGTATCTTGTGCACGCCAAGTTATACCATAATCTTCAGATAAATAAATGTTATCACCACACGATACGATGGTTTGATATCTACCATTTAAAGAAATCGATACAAAAATATTAGAATTTCCACCATTAAAAGTAGGTTGCCAAGTAACACCAAAATCATTCGATACATATATTTCGTGACCATTCGACGCGGTTTGATGCATACCAGTAAATGAAATGGCAACACTATTACTCATAGAATTACCGATATTTGTAGGAATACCCCACGTTTGTCCAAAATCATTGGATGTATATACATTACCTGTATTCGTAATAGCAGTTTGGTATTGCCCGTTGGTATTCAAAGATATAGCCAAAAAATTCACAGTATCATTATCATCAATCGGATTTCCATAATCATTCAATGTAGATAATGCAACATTGGAAGACCCCCAATATTTTCCATAATTTGTGAAATTTTCAAGGGTTTCATCTGTCAATACCATTAAAATTGGAACGGTAGTAGTTTGAGTAATATTCATTGTAGTAGCAGTAGTAGTTCTTTTTACAAATCCTCTTGTCCAATTTAATCTATTACGAATAGCATTTAAATAAGATGGACCGACATTATTTATTGGAGAATATGCTTCTGCTTCAATATCCAAAGATAATGTAATTGTAAATCCTTCTGGTATAAATATCAAATCACCTGCAACAAACCCATCAACCATACCATAATTTTTAACTCTTGGGTCTCTATTATTAAAAATATTACTATCAATGGTAAACTTCAAATATTTATTAACATTGTTTACAGTAATATGTCCAGATAAATCGGAAACAAAACAACCACTAATATTGAATTTGGATTTATTAATAGTTTGAACATAGGCACTGGCATCAAATACGCCACCGTTAATTTGAAACTCTTGTTCATACGCAAATAATGATGCAAACCCTCCAGGGTCACCGAAATAACTGGCTACACAAGATTTAAAATCGAAATACAATGTGGATAATTTACCAACGGATATAATGCTTTCAGTATTAACCCCATCAATAAAATCACAGCTACATATATTAATACTATCATCGTGTAAAGTATCACTAATTGGGTCATACCAAGCTTGAACTGTATTGAAATTATTCGCATCTTTTAAAATACTTAATTTTTTATTAATCGTTCTTGCACTAAATTTAACTTGTATGGCGTCGGTAACATCATATTTTTCTAATATATCTTCTTGTCTTAATTTTATTGGTTCAGTAAATCCTTGAGAAACAAACAACCCACCACTTGCTCCAAAAGCATAACAAGAACCACTATATCTTCCATTTGTTATAGTATTTGGTTGTAATAAAATAGACATTTTTTTATTTCTTAACTGTAATATTATTATAAAATAATTATATAATATTACATAATTTACAGATTTTTACAGAATTTTGTTTATAATTACTAAATTGATTTTCTACTGTGTAAAATAAAGTAACACACCGATTATTTGGAGAATTACATCCACCATTGTGGATAAACCCTTTATACATTTGCACATTCAAAACACATAGAAGTGGTTAAGTTGTACTGACAAACATGATAACCACATTATGCATTAGAAATGTGCAGAGGCTTATCCCATACTTAGATGTTTTATTTTATACAAGTGAAGATTTGAAACCGCGATCCTAATGGGTTCTATGGTTCAGTTGATGGTTCAGTTGATGGTTCAGTTGATGGTTCAGTTGATGGTTCAGTTGATGGTTCAGTTGATGGTTCAGTTGATGGTTCAGTTGATGGTTCAGATGATGGTTCAGTTGATGGTTCAGTTGATGGTTCAGTTGATGGTTCAGTTGATGGTTCAGTTGATGGTTCAGTTGATGGTTCAGTTGATGGTTCAGTTGA
>Ga0209550_10000750_pt1 | contig 31108 bp, 23 predicted proteins | sample LauGreSuBDMM15SN_2_FD_187567 | JGI IMG/M metagenome (GOLD analysis project Ga0209550, IMG submission 187567) | Freshwater lake microbial communities from Lake Michigan, USA - Su13.BD.MM15.SN (SPAdes) (version 5) | ecosystem: Environmental > Aquatic > Freshwater > Lake | place: Lake Michigan... | reverse complement strand
ACCGAGGCGGGTGCAAAAACACGAATTTCCATAAGATTAATTGAGTTGATTGGCAATTTTAATGATTTCAGAGAAAATACCCGCTGCAGTAACCTCCGCTCCTGCACCAGGACCTCTAATCACCAATGGCCTTTCTCTATAACGCGAGGTAGTGAAAACAATCATGTTATCGCTTCCACTAAGCTGGGAAAATGGATGTGAATCAGGCATTTTTTCCAGTGAAATACTGGCTTTTCCATCCTCTAGTTTTGCCACCATACGAAGCACCTTGTTTTCTGCTTTAGCCTCTAAAAATAGCTGCTCAAAGGTATCATTTTCAGCGGTTAAGGCTTTGATAAAGGCAGGTACATCGGGTGCATTTTGACAATTTTCAGAAAGAACAGAGGTGATAATTACCTCGTCACTTTCAATCCTCGCGCCTGCTTCTCGGGCGAGAATGATGAGTTTTCTTCTTAAATCAATACCATTTAAGTCAATTCTTGGGTCTGGTTCGGTATAGCCCAAAGCCATTGCCTCTTCAACCATTTGGCTGAATGTATGGTCATTATTTCCAAAAGTATTAAAAATATAAGAGAGAGAACCTGATAAAACGGCTTCCATTTTAATGATTCTGTCCCCACTATTTATCAAATCGTTCAAAGTGGAAATAACAGGTAATCCTGCGCCGACATTTGTTTCGTACTGAAACATAACGCCTCTTTTTCTGCTTAAGGATTTTAAGGCGGCATATTTGTCATAACCAGAGGAATTGGCTATTTTATTTGGCGTAGAAATTGAAATGCTGGCATTCAATATCGCTTCGTAAAAATGAGTGATTTCTTCGTTCGCCGTATTATCAATAAAAATGGAATTAGGCAAGTTTATACGCTCCATTTCTTCCACAAAGGTTGAAAGGTGACTGGTCTCCCCCATTTCATTTAACGTCTCCCTCCATTGGTCTAAAGAAATACCTTCTCGGCGGATAATCATTTTTTTACTATTAGCTAAACCGACAAGCTTTAGGTCCAGGGAAAGTTCTTTCTTTAGAAATTCCTCCTGGGCTAATATCTGGTTTAAAAGGGTACCACCTATCAAACCGCAACCAACCATAAAAAGATGAATGGTTTTTGTATGGGAAAGGAAAAATGCTTCATGCATTACGTTTAATGCTTTAGACTCATCTAATCGACTGATAACGACAGAGATATTTAACTCAGAGGAGCCCTGTGCAATAGCAGCCACATTAATCCCATTTTTACCTAAGGATTGAAATAAACGTCCAGCTACACCAGGGAAATATCGCATTCTTTCTCCAATGACAGCCACCACAGCTAAATCTGTTTCTACTTTTAATTTATCAATGAGCCCATTTTGTATTTCTGTTTCAAATAATCCTTCCACAATTTCCTTCGCTAATAGCGCCTGGTCAGGTTGAATGGCAAACGAGATGGAATGCTCGGAAGATCCCTGGGTGATAAGAATGATATTGATGGATTTTTGTGCTAATCCAGAAAATAATCTGCCTGATATACCAGGAACCCCAATCAAGCCACTGCCTTGCAAGGTAAGTAATGCAATATGTTGAATAGACGAAATACCTTTAACAGGATTATCACTCATTTCTGAATGATTTGAAACGAGGGTACCTTCAAAAGTAGGATTAAAAGTATTTTTAATGTAAAGGGGTATCTTTTTTGTTAACGCAGGTTGAATGGTTGGTGGATAAATGACTTTTGCCCCAAAATGAGACATTTCCATAGCTTCCGCATAAGTCATTTTGTGAATGGTAAACGCCTGAGGTACCTTCCTTGGATCAGCTGTTAGAACACCATCTACGTCGGTCCAAATTTCGATAGCCTCAGCGTCTAAGCCTGCACCGAGGAGAGCTGCCGTGTAATCGGACCCTCCTCTTCCCAATGTGGTGGTTAATCCCCCTTTTCCAGCGCCAATAAAACCTGTAACTATTTGAATTTCAGTTGTTTGAGAATAAAATTCTTTGATTTTTAAATAAGTGTTGTTTAAATCAACCTTTGCATTTCCAAAATTCTTATCGGTCTTTATTATTTTTCTCGCATCTAAATAAGCTGCCGGAATGCCCGCTTGTTTTAGTACATGAGATATTATAAAGGAAGAACTTCTTTCACCAAAACTCAATACATAGTCCATGGTCCTTAATGATGCTTCTCTCACCAGGAAAACGCCATGAAGTAAATTTTTTAAGACTTCCTGATTATTTTCTAATTCAGCAATAACAATACTTCGGGTGGGCTCAATAAGTAAGGATTCGGCAGCTTCAAAATGACGTAAACGGAACTGTTCGTGTAAATTAAGATAACTGTTATCACCATTCGCAGCACGTTGACTCATTTCAATGAGCTGATCTGTCACTCCGCCAAATGCTGAAAAAACAACAGTAAACGGCTGTCCACTTAAGTAATAATCTTTAAGAATGGAGACAATTCCTCTAATTCTTTCAGGTTTTCCAACAGAAGACCCACCAAATTTTAGCACTTTCATTTCCTGAAATTTTATAAATAAATTATAATACCCAATGAATTGGAGTTCAATTTAAAATATATGGATTATTTGGTTTTTCAGGCTAAGCACTGCAAATGTAGGGAAATTGAAAGGATACGGCTAATTTGAACCTAATAATTTTATTTAAAGCAAATAAAACGAAGATTGGTACCTAATTAATGGCCAAATTTTATGAGGTCTTTGGAAATTATTACGGATAAACAGATAAAGACAGAAATGAATCAGGTATAGAAGGTACAAGTTTAACTTACATTACAGACAAAAACAAACGAAAATATCTCACGATTTTTTTACACAATAATTTTTTGTGGAGGTTTTTGTTAAAATGTTTGAATGTGATGAATATTCATCGGATTCTTTAATACTATAATCATTTTATTTTATTTGGATTTATTTAAAAATTTGCTTTTAAGGTACTGAAATCATTCGAGTTATGCCTAAAAATACAACATCCATAGTTAGTTAACTCAAATCAAAGCGGCGTCCAAAAATTTGGTAATAATTTTCTGAAAAAATTATAAATCAGAAGATTAATTTGTTGGTTTGATAAATATCATGCAGTGTTGCCATGGAAGATTTTTAATGTTTTTTTCGAAGTTGAATCCTGCCGCCTGTAGTTCTTTAACAGACTGTGCCTCACTCATTTTATGAATTTCTTTGATGGGCACTTCGGCATCCTCTGACCTAAATTCCACAAGCACTAATTTGCCTCCGGGCTTTAATGCTTTCAGCATTGACACAGCCATTTCATAAGGGTAAGAAAATTCATGATAACCGTCTACTAACAGAACGAGATCTACCGTGTTTTCTGGCAAAGTGACGCTTGTTTCTTTACTAAGAACGGGCACAATACCTGACAGTTTTTCCTGTTTAATCCTTTTGTTCAGGTAGGCAATCATTTCCGGTTCTACATCTACGGCATATACTTTACCATTTCCTACTTTTTTTGACAGCAATGCGCTGTGGTAACCACTCCCTGCACCAATATCTGCAATAATCATCCCAGGCTTTACTGAAAGGTTCTTCAGTAATTGTGATGTATTTTCCTCCATTTCCCTCTCCTGTCTCTCCAGCCAATCTATACCAAAATGGCTCATCACGTGGGCAATTTGTCTACCCATATACCATTTATTGATGCCATTAGGGTCGCCACCTTTAATCGTATATCGCCCTTGAGCAGAAGCACCGAACGTGAGGAGGAAAGCAACAAAAAACAGTAAAATAGATGTTGATTTTTGCATGGTTGACCTATTGGTTTATTTTTTAAGCATTGGAGTAATTCGCTTCATTCATCCCTTTTTCTGCTGATTATCAAAACAAATGGCGCCAAAGTAAGACACAAAAAGGTGGTTATTGGTTCTCAATTATCCCTCATTTTTTAGTAACAAAGTCCGTTTCCCAGAAAACGGATTTGGAATGATGTGTTTAACTTGCTAAAGTTTCAGCGTAATTTAAGCTACCCATTTGAATTGAGATATATACCTTGCTTCAGTACTATTTTTATTATTTTCTTAAATGGCTGGAACAACATCTGGATCAAAAAATATTTTTCTTGAGTTGAGTAGTAATACCTATATGGGTTAAACCACCTCCTAAATGATAAATAGATCGGCCGAAATCGAATGAAAAGCGTTTTATTTTAAGGCCAAATCCAAAGGAAAAGCCATTTAAACCACCTACGCCAACAGTTCCAAATTCCATTCTGCTTCTATGATTGTAAGCCATTCTTAATTTGAAATTTTCATTTGCGCCGACAATAAGTTCTCCATTGAGAATAATGTGCCTGAATAAATTATCAACAAAGATGGCAATCTGTGCCGGTTCAGCTAATTCCTCTCCGATTATAAGCCTTGCTGATTCATTATCTGGATTGTAATATCTTACGTTCCAACGATTCAGATGGTTATAAAGAAGAGTAAACCGGAAGGGTAAATAGCGTAATTTTTTTGAAATAGCTATTTGAATATCGTTTGGTAAGGGTTCCTTGCTGTTACCTGAAAAATATGGATTAAGTTGTAGGCCAGCATTTCTATATACTACACCAATGGTAGTCAGCTTTGAAGAATCAGTGTAAAATAAACCGGCATCTAAAACCAGCGCGGAAGAAACAAATTCCCCTAAGGAAGATTGAGCGAAAGACAGGGTAGAACCAATTTGTAGTCTGTCATCAATGGAATGGGCGACTCCGACGGACATTCTGTTTTCATTTGCCTTGAATGTTCCATTTGTCTGAAAATACTCATCGGTTCGGGGCATTTCACCGTATTGAATAAAATGAAGACCAAGATGTAACCACGTTTTGTTATCAGCTATAGTAAAAGCATACGCAGCGTTGCCACTTTGTATATTTCCGGGTAAAAAAAAATGATTTAGTCCCAGTTTACCTGTCATATTCTGATTTAAAACAGCTGGATTACTTCCAACTAAATTGATATCACTATCAGATACTGAAATTTGGGTTCCACCGAGTCCGGTTAATCTTGCAGAGGACGGGGAGCTTAAAAAATTAAAAGTGGCTCTTCCTCCTGGGAATTGTCCATAAACAGCAGACGCCGCAAAAAGAAAGAAGTAGAGTATTTTTTTCATTTTATGGACTGGTTATCTTTCCATTGTGTGCGGCAAATACCACCGGAACAAATCATTTTTTTTATTAGTTTACCCTTTTCAGTATAAAATAATAAGGGACCGTCTTCTGTATTTCCATTTTTATAATTTCCAGAAACACTTAGCTGACCAGAGGGAAAAAACTCTTTGAAAGGGCCATTTTCTTTATTTTTTGAAAAGGTTACCTCTTCCATTAAAAATCCCTGCTCATCATATTTATACCAGAGTCCAATCATTTCATCATTGATGTATTGACCTTTTAATTTGAGCTTATTTTTCAAAAAAAAGCTTCGATAAGCACCATTAAATCGTCCATTTTCATGCGTTTCTAAGACAGCAGTATCTTTTGTACCAGGAAAAAATAAGATTCTTTCCCCGTGAAGTACAGAATCTTTTAAAGTGTAAATCTCTTGCGGCAATCCATTTTTATCTTTTATAACCACTTGTTTCATGTCAGCCTTGGTATCATCTATTTTATGGCAGCCTGTTTGTAAGAATACCAAAATAAAAAGTACCCTGTAAAAGTTTGTGACGAATGATTTAAAAGATAAGGTATGCAGAAACATAAAAAAAATGTAATGATTTAGGAAATAACCGATCTTCCCATACTTTCATAGTAGAATCCCTCCTCAGTCATCTGGTCCAAATCGTATAAATTCCGACCGTCAAATATGTGAGGTTGACGCATTAACTGTTTCATTATTTTAAATCCGGGTGCTCTAAACTGGCTCCATTCTGTCACAATAGCGAGAGCGTCAGCTTCAATCAGCGCTTCGTAAGGTTCATTAACATAAATAATACGATCTCCGAGTATTTTTTGAACATTAGGCATAGCTTCAGGGTCAAAAGCTTTAACCGTTGCGCCGGCTGCCAGCAATTTCTCAATGATAAACAAAGCAGGTGCCTCTCTAATATCATCGGTATTTGGTTTGAAGGCCAGGCCCCAAACGGCAATATTCAGTCCTTTAAGATTGCCGTTAAAACGGTTAATTATTTTATTTGCAAGTATTATTCTCTGAATATCATTTACTTGCATTACAGAAGAAAGGATGTGGAAAGGATAGTTATTATCATTTGCTGTTTTTGCCAAGGCCTGAACATCTTTAGGGAAGCAACTGCCGCCATAACCGACCCCTGGAAAAAGAAAACGTTTTCCAATTCTTGAATCTGAACCCATGCCCTTCCTTACCATGTCAACATCGGCGCCTAAGATTTCACAGAGGTTAGATATTTCATTCATAAAAGAGATCCGCGTTGCTAAATAGGCATTTGCAGCATATTTGGTCATCTCCGCAGACCTTACATCCATAAAGAAAATGGGGTTTCCCTGACGAACAAAAGGTTCATAAAGCTGTCGCATCAATTTTTGAGCTCTTGCGGAACTTGTTCCGATGACTACCCTGTCAGGTTTTAAAAAATCATCGACAGCAACACCTTCTCTTAAAAATTCAGGATTTGAGACAACATCATACAAATCTTTAGATAGTTTTTGCTCAAGAATGGCAGAAACTTTTTCAGCAGTACCTACTGGTACCGTACTTTTATCGACAATGACTTTATAGTCAACAATAATTTCAGATAAATCTTTAGCTACCTTTAGAATGTAGGATAAATCGGCAGAACCGTCCGCCCCAGGCGGTGTTGGCAAGGCTAAAAAAATAATAGCCGCATCTTTTATAGCCTCCTTCAAGTTAGTGGTAAATAATAGTCTGCCTTGTTTAGTATTCCTTTCAAAAATTATATCCAGGCCGGGTTCATATATAGGTACTTCACCCTTTTTTAATCTATCTACTTTATTTGCATCAATATCTACACAGATGACATGATTTCCTGTTTCGGCAAAACAAGCACCGGTTACTAAACCTACATAACCAGTACCAACAACTGCTATTTGCATAAAAAAAGTTTACTTTGAATAATAAATTCGATAAATCACATCGGCATAATCGTCAGAAACAAGCACGGAGCCATCGGGCAATAATTCCAGGTCAACGGGACGGCCTGTAACGTCGTCATTTTTAGGATTTAACCAACCGGTAGCGAACGGTTCATAGCTAATAGTCTTTTGATTTTCATCAAGCGTTACGACAGAAAGCTGGTAGCCTGACTTTTTAGTTCTATTCCAGGAGCCATGTTCTGCAACGAGGATTTGATTTTTATAACTGGCGGGAAAATTATTTCCTGTATAAAATTCGATGCCAAGAGGAGCTACGTGAGCGCCTAGTTTTTGAGCTGGTTTCACAAAATTATCACAGGGAAATTTTTTACCAAACTCAGGGTCAGGTATATCTCCCTGGTGGCAATAAGGATAGCCGAAATGTAAATTATCTTTTTCAGCTCTGTTCAGTTCACAAGCAGGGACATCGTCCCCCAACATATCTCTGCCATTATCAGTAAACCAGAGCTCTTTTGAAGTAGGGTGCCAATTGAACCCCACCGTATTTCTAATACCAGAATGTACTATTTCCAGATTGGTTCCATCAGGGTTCATTCTCGTAATAGAATTAAAAATTTTATCTTCTGATTCACAGATATTACAAGGGGCGCCAACGGGAACGTATAACTTTCCGTCAGGACCAAAAGCGATATATTTCCAACCATGATGTTTTTCCGTGGGGAATTTATCATAAATGACTTCAGGTTCCCCCGGGTTATCCAGGTTTTCTTCAATATTTTTAAATCGTAAAATCCTGTTTACCTCTGCCACATATAAATCGCCATTTCTAAAGGCCACCCCATTAGGCATATTCAGTTTAGAAGCAATCAAGTACTGTTTTTCTGCCTTATAATCGCCATTTTTGTCAACCAGCGCATACACATTCCCTTTATCTCTTGTGCCGACATATAAAACACCGGAGGGGGAAAGTGCCATAGATCGGGCATTTATAACATTTTCAGCATAAATCTCGATTTTAAATCCATCAAGAAGCTTGATGGATGAAACATCTATTTTCCCGCTAAATATTTTTGGCATGGGAGGATTTATTTTCCCACAATAGAGGAAAAGTACCATGGGCAACACCATCAATGTGCTAAAAAATGGCTTTTTCATTTTTGAATTTTTTAACTACTTTATATAATCTAATAAAACAGGGTAGGTTGAAATGAGTTTAGCAGCTTGCTCTTTTGATAATTTTTCACCATCTAAAAAAGCAACAATTTCGTAATTCTTATTATTTGACCATTTAGCCAAGTCAAATGAATTAAATAATCCACTATATATCAATAGTTTGTTTTTGTCAGGTAAAATCTCGAACAGCAGGCTTTCATGCCCTTTAATATCTTCAATAGGTATATTTTGAATATCGGTGTAGGGTATTTCTTTTAAAAGCCACTTAAAGCAAAGGGCGTCTTGAGCTATATTTCCATTTTCTCCATCAAAAAGTAAATTTGTATTTAACGCCATATTCATGGGCTTTGTGCCGGAGAAACGAAAAGAAATACCTTGATTTCCTTTGTCAAATAAGGGAGAACAAATTACGCGATAGCTTATGTTTGGATGTTTGAGAGAGCTTTGTGAAAAAAAGCGATGAATATCAGATAGCAAAAATAAGCTATTTTTCACTCCGGTATTAAAATCAACCTGTTTATGAGGATAGGCAGAAATAAATAACTTTAACTCATCATTTTCATTTAAAACAGGTACTAAGGCATTAAAGTAGGGTTTATTAGCACTTTCCAAAGGATGTTCAGCGCCATTTAACACCATGGCATTAAATTCAAAATAATCTACCTTCTCATCATCTTTAAAGGCTATACCAGCCGTAAAAGTTTGGGGTTTCATTTCGCTCAACGGTGAAAAAAAGTAGGCAGTGTATACATCTCTTGCGCCAAATCCACTTTTTCTGTTAGAGGCAAAATAAGCCGTTACGCCGTCTCTTGCTGCAGAAAAATGGGTATCATCTGCTGTAGAGTTAATGGGCGTTCCCATATTTTCAGGACTATTGGCTGAATTCATGGAAATTTTAAAAATATCAAATCCACCAAGACTTATTTCCGGATTATTAGAGGAAAAAAATAAAGTAAATCCATCAGGAGCGAGGAAGGGATAATTTTCGTCATATACAGAATTTACATCAGGACCCATATTTTCGGGCTTTGACCACAATCCGTTCCGTTTGCTTATTTTAAATAAATCGTACCCCCCATTACCTCCCAAGGTATTTGATGCAAAAATAATGAGGGTATCAGAAATAAAATGAGGTGGTGTATGGGCAGAAACCCGATCAAAAGACGGGTAGAACGGATTAATTTTAAATTTTCCTGTTTTCCTGATGGTATCAGTAAAAATAGCTCCCTGAAGAAGATTATTTCCTCTAAAATAGTATAAAACCTGTCCGGAAGGGTTGAATCCTATACCAACCTCATGATTGGGTGAATTTAAAATGGGGCTATATGATTTTGGTTTTTCCCATACCCCATCATCCTTAGCACAATAAAAAATATCAGTTTGAGGTAACTCTTCTTTTCCAGCGACTAAATTGGCAACGGTAAAATATATTCGGTTTTGGTAGAGAGGGTTTAAAACAGGGGCGAATTCGTCGCCCTGGGTATTCACCTGACCCCCTAAATTTTCTACTACAGCTAAAGGATTACGATACTGAATGGCCAACCCTGTCGCACAGTGTCTAATAATATTTCTAACCTCATTTCTATTGGGATGTGAGGGTGAAATAGCCTTAAGATAATTTTTTAAATAGGAAGAAGCGGTGGTAAAATCTTGACGGTGAAAGCGTATTTGACCTAAAAAAAGAAGTGCTTCTACCTGAAGGTTATTTTTATTTTTCAGTAAAGAAAGAAATTCTATTTCTGCCTCATCCAATTTATTTTTATAATAATAGCTAGCGGCACTAAGGAAAGTAATTTCAGGTGATTCTGTTTTAAAAAACTTTTTTCCTGCCTGGAGGTAACTTAAGACTTCGTCATATCTCTTTTGCTGAAACAGTTGATTCGCTTCATTAAATCTTTTGGTATTACCTTGCGCTAACGAGGAGATAGGGTAAAGATAAAGAAATAACATAATTAGGGCGAAAGACCGAAAAAGACTCATGGTTTACTTTATTAAAAAGTTTAAAAGCCTTGATTTCCATCAAAATTTTCAATATAATCTGCAATCCGACGTAAAAAAGAACTTCCTAATGCTCCGTCCACAACTCTGTGGTCATAGGATAAAGATAAAAACATAAGATGTCGAATGGCTATAAGGTCACCATAAGGTGTTTCTACCACAGCGGGTTTCTTTTTTATGGCGCCGATAGCTAAAATAGCTACCTGGGGTTGGTTTATAATAGGCGTGCCCATGATGCTACCAAATGTACCTACATTGGTTGTTGTAAAAGTTCCACCTTGAACTTCGTCAGGTTTCAATTGGTTATTTCTGGCTCGATCTGCAAAATTATTTACCTTAGTAGTCAGTTCGAGCAAGCTTAAAGTATCTGCATTTTTAATAACTGGCACAATAAGATTTCCAGAGGGTAAGGCGGTGGCCATACCAATATTTATGTCCTTTTTAAGGATAATCTTGTCACCTTCAACAGAGATATTAATCATAGGAAAGTCTGACAAAGCCTTTGCCACAGCTTGAATGAAAATGGGGGTAAAGGTTATTTTTTGTTGATATTTTGCTTCGAAAGGTTTTTTAATTTTTTCTCTCCATAGCACTATTTCGGTAACATCAGCCTCGGCAAAAGAAGTTACGTGGGCAGAAGTTCGTTTAGACATAACCATGTGATCAGCAATAAGCCTTCTCATTCTGTCCATCTCAATGATCTCATTTTCGCCTGAAGTATGGGAAATTATTTTTTCGGGAGCCTTGCTTGTGCTCGAACTTACCTTTTTTATTGATTCCAAATAGTCCAGCAGATCATTTTTTGTTACTCTGCCTTGCATACCTGTGCCAATGATAGCGTCTAACTGCTCAAAGGAGATATTTTCCTTTAGCGCCATATTTTTCACGAGGGGAGAATAAAATCGGTTAGATTTGACGGTTGTGTCGGTAGGTGAAATAGGAGTATTTAATTGATAATCAATAGTATGTGACTCGGTATGGTTTACGGGAGAGTCATTGGTAACGATATCCTGAGAAATATATGTTTTTTCATCAGCATCCATTTCGGTGGCAATGATAGCTATCGTCTGACCGACAGGCACCACATCATTTTCCTTATAAAGGATGTCTATTAACTTTCCTTTTACGGGAGAAGGAACATCGGTATCAACCTTATCTGTAGCAATTTCGACTAGCGTATCGTCGATGTCAACTATATCGCCAATATTTTTAGTCCATCTAAGAATGGTTGCTTCAATTATACTCTCGCCCATTTTAGGCATGACAAGTTCAAAATGCGTCATAAGGATATTTTATCCGTGTTAATTACTGCAAAAATACAAGGTATTTCATTAAAATGATTCTTAATTCAATTTAACAAAAAAAGACGTAAATAATTTAAGGAAACGTAGGCCGCGTATTGAATATTTTTCTCTCTATTTTTACCTGCTTTCACAAGGAAAGTCTGGTGTTTTTCTTTACTACCCAAGGCTACCCAAATAGTTCCAACCGGTTTCTCCACTGTTCCACCGTCAGGGCCAGCGATACCTGAAATGGCGACACCTATGTCTGCACCGGTATGATAAAGTAAGCCATGGAGCATTTCAATAACGGTTTCTTCGCTTACTGCACCATATTTTTCTATGGTAACCGGATTAACACCCAATGATTTTTCTTTCATTTCATTGGCGTAGGAAACGATAGCCCCTTTAAAGTACTGAGATGAACCTGGCACAAGGGTGATAAGATGACTTAAATAACCGCCGGTACAACTTTCTGCACAGGCGAGCTGGTAATTATTTTTCTTTAATAACCTTCCAATAACGACAGGCAGTGTGTCTTCATCTTGGCCGGCAACGAACTGCCCCAGTAAGCTATGTAATTGTTTTGTTTTTTCAATAATTAACCCTTCCAATAGTTGTTTATTATCGCCTGAGCAAGAAAGACGTAACCTGATTTGACTTAAAGCGGGCAAATAAGCGAGCTTAATAAAATGGGGCAGTTCATTTTCAAATGTTTCTAAACGCTGAGAGAGAGTTGTTTCAGGAATTCCTGCTATCAGCAGCGTTTTATGAATTATTATTTCGGCTGGGAAGGTATCCTGGAGTTTTGGAATAACCTCATTTTCCATGAGATATTCCATTTCATAAGGTACACCCGGGAGCGAAATAATAACTTTCCCCAAACCAGTATTTAGCCACATTCCTGGCGCTGTTCCCATTTTATTTGGCAAAACTACCGTATTTTCAGGAACTTGCGCTTGTTGTACCAGATCCATGGTATTGGGGTCACGACCTATTTTAGTAAAAAATCGAATGAGGAATTGGTGTGTCTCTTCATGCAAAATTAAGGGTACATGTAGAAATTCTGCTAATGCTTTTTTGGTAATATCATCCTTAGTTGGACCTAGTCCGCCGGTGATGATAACTACATCTACTTCGTTGAGTGAAAGTTGGAGATGTGATTTGATATCCATTAATTCATCGGAAATGGACTTCATCTGACTGACTTTCATACCAATGAGATTCAGCCTTTGTGCTATCCACGAAGAATTTGTATCTATGATTTGCCCAATCAAAATTTCGTCACCAATAGTAAGTACGTGAACTTTCATGCCTCGATTTTGCTAATAAGAGTGTTAAATGCTAAAGATAAATTAAATCTCCATGTTGAAAGTACAATGACTGGTCATCAGAAGAAGATTTTACTATTAATTCGCCCTTGTCAGAAACGCCAATGATAGTTCCTTTCAAGATTTCATTACTTTTTTTAATAAGAAAAGTATGTTCTTTGTTCATTCCTAACAGGCAAGAATGGTATTGAAGTTTCAGCAAATCGGGTTGTTCGTTAACATAAGTTAGATATTCTTCCAGTGCGGCAAAAAGATTCTTTTCCATTTCTTTACGGTTGGTTTCTATGGACGTATTTATAAACAGGGAGGTCGCCGAAGGAAGAAAATCAGGAAATGACGCCTGATTAACATTTAATCCGACGCTAATAATAGTACTTTGAACTTTATGAAAGTTAAGACTGTTTTTTATCAAAATGCCAGCGATTTTTTTGTTTAGTATGTAGATATCGTTTGGCCATTTTAAAAAAACATTTTCAGGCAAGAGATAGATATTAAGTATCGATTTTCTAACCGCTAAGCTAACAGCCATATTCATCAGATAAAGTTTTGATGGAGTCAGATTATCGGGAAACAGGATAATTGAAAGTAAAATATTTTTCCCTTTATCACTAAACCAGGATTTTTCTTGCTGACCTTTCCCCGCTTCCTGGAAATCGGCTGAAATAACGGTTCCGTGCTGTGGAAAACCGTGGGAAAGTAATTCCATTGCGTAAGAGTGAGTAGAGGGTATGCTATTAAAAAAAAGATATGCATCACCGATATTTTGATTCTTATTAAAATGCAAGTTTTATTATTTTAAAAGTTCTTAACTTGCCTCAAAATTACCAATTAAATTTTTTAAAACATCAATCATTTTGAGTACAACCATTGCAAAGTCTCCAAAGAAATTTCATAAAGAGGTGGAAAATCTCAATAATGAGATTATTGAGAGCATCAAAAATCTTAAAGGAATAGATATAGTAAAAATGGATTTGAGGCATCTCCATGATGCACCCACTGATTTTTTTATTATTTGCGAGGGCACCTCCAACACGCAGGTAAAAGCCATAGCAGGCAATATTAATCGCCATATAAAGGAAACTTTAGATATTAAGCCCAATCATGTTGAGGGGGAAAAATCAAGTTTGTGGATTTGTGTCGATTATTTCAATACTGTTGTACACGTTTTTCATCCTGATATGAGAAAATATTATGCGTTGGAAGACTTGTGGAGTGACGCAAAAACAGTGGTTTACGAAAATTTGTAGTAAATTTTTTACAATTAAAGCTATGGTTTGCAACGATTATAGTAATTGATTGTTTGAACCCGTATATATTTTAATTTCAGAATAAAATAGCCTCCTGGCATGGACAGTAACAAAAAGCCGGCAAGCCCGGAAAATGGCGGTAACCGCTTTAATGGTTTTTGGATTTATGGAGTACTCATCCTTACTTTCTTAGCCATTAATATGTTCACAATGATTGGTGCTGACAAAAAACAGCTGACCCAAAATCGTTTAGAACAAATGATACGTGATTCTGATATTGAAAAAATTGAAGTGGTCAATAATCAGAAAGCACTTATTTACATCAAAAAAGGTAGTTTGTCCAAATATAGTGATATAGAAAAGTCCAATCTTTCTGCAGACAGACACCATTATTTTATAGATATTGGAAACGTAGAGGTCTTTAGTTCATCTTTGAAAGAGGTTCAAGAAAAGGCTGAGATTCCAAGAGAAAATTGGGTTCACCCTGCTTATGTTACCAAAACAAATTGGATAGGACCGATTTTAAATTGGGTTTTACCCGTTTTTATCCTTATTGCTATTTGGCTTTTCATTATGAAAAGAGTTGGCGGTGGCGGTGGCGGTCCGGGAGGACAGATTTTCAATATTGGAAAATCAAAGGCGACACTTTTCGACCAAAATAGTAAGGTTAATGTTACTTTCGCTGATGTCGCTGGTTTAGATGAAGCTAAGGTTGAAGTAATGGAGGTGGTTGATTTCTTGAAAACGCCTAAAAAATATACCGCTCTGGGTGGAAAAATTCCAAAGGGAGTTCTTTTAGTCGGTCCTCCAGGTACAGGAAAAACGTTGTTAGCTAAAGCAGTAGCCGGAGAAGCGAGTGTGCCTTTCTTTTCAATTTCAGGATCCGATTTTGTAGAAATGTTTGTTGGTGTTGGAGCATCAAGGGTCAGAGATTTGTTTAAACAGGCCAGAGAAAAAGCACCATGTATCGTTTTTATAGACGAAATAGATGCCATTGGCAGGGCTCGTGGAAAAAACAATATGCAGGGTGGAAATGATGAACGCGAAAATACATTAAATCAGCTTTTGGTAGAAATGGACGGTTTCTCTACCGATAAAGGGGTCATCTTGATGGCTGCTACAAATAGACCTGATATATTAGATAGTGCCTTACTTAGACCCGGTCGTTTTGACAGACAAATTGGCATAGATCGTCCAGATCTAAAAGGAAGAGAAGCCATTTTTAAGGTTCATTTGAAAACTATCATCAAATCAGATGATGTTAAGCCTTTTATCCTGGCTGAGATGACGCCAGGTTTTGCGGGTGCAGATATAGCGAATGTTTGTAATGAGGCAGCGCTTATAGCTGCAAGAAGAAACAAAGCGGCTGTCGATTTAGATGATTTTAATTATGCATTGGATCGTGTAATTGGTGGATTGGAGAAAAAGAATAAATTAATCTCTCCCGAAGAAAAGAAAATTATTGCTTACCATGAAGCGGGTCATGCTATCTGTGGCTGGTACCTCGAACATGCTGCTCCTTTGGTAAAAGTGACTATTGTTCCCCGCGGAATCGGAACCCTTGGTTTTGCTCAATATTTGCCAAAAGAAGAAAATATAACCAGAACAGAGCAATTGCTCGATAGAATATGTATGACTTTTGGAGGCCGTGCAGCAGAGAAGTTGATTTTCAGTAAAATTTCAACAGGCGCCCAGAATGACCTAGATCAGGTTACCAAAATGGCGTACAGTATGATCTCTATTTTTGGTATGAATGAGAAGGTGGGTCAGGTTTCATTTTACGGTATGCAAAATGATTCTTTTCATAAACCTTATTCTGACGAAACAGCTTCTTTGATTGACGACGAAGTAAGACAATTGTTGCAGCTGCAATATGAAAGGGCTCAAAATTTATTGACGGAGAAAAAAACAGAATTGGAAATGTTAGCTCAAGAGCTGCTGGCCAAAGAAGTTTTACATAAATCTGACGTCGAAAAATTAATTGGACCCCGCCCATATCAAGAGGAAGAGAAGTACTATCATCCTGAGGAAATAAAGGAGGAAGTAAAAGAAGAAACAAAAGAGGAGGCCAAAGAAGAAGTGGCTCCGACCGAAGAAAGTAATTAAGCGCTATTTTCGTTTATTGATATTGAATTTATATATAGGATATATTATAACAGAAAGGACAATTAGCAAACTTCCCCAATAAAAGGAGTTTGTTAATTGTTCGTTCTCATTAAGTAATAACCAGGCAAATGCAATGCCGTAAATCGGTTCAAGCGTCATGCTGAGGCTAACGGTAAAAGCACTCAGTTGCTTCATAGCATGAAGGGTTAGAGAATAGGCCAGGCTGGTGCATACAAAAGCTAAAAGAGCTACGTACATCCAATCGTAAGTTCCTTGAGGGATAAATGCTTCTTTTGGATTAAAAGCCAACCAAAAGGGAAGTGCGAAGGTCAGCAATATGAGCGCGCTGCCTAGCTCTATAAAAGTTATGGTAACTGCGTCTGAGAGTAAGGTCATTTTTTGATTTAACGAACTAAAAAGAGAAGCCAGGAAGGCGGAAAAAAGACCTATCAAAAATCCATCTAAAAATTTTGTTGGTAAGGTTCGTACAATTAGTATCATTCCTGGTATGATAAGAATAGAGAGCATGATTTCAATGACATTAATCTTTCTTTTCTGAACAAAGGGTTCAAGAAAAGCCGTAAATAAAGGTGTTGCAGCTAAAGCTAAAACGCCAACAGACGCGTTGGATGCCTTAATGGAACCATAAAAGGTTAACCAATGAAGACCGACAATACAGCCTGTTCCACAGATAAAGAGGATATTTTTTGTAGAGACTTGTTTAAAAAGAGGTGTTAATTTTGCAAAAAATCCAAGACTGATTACGGTTAAGAGTATTCGCCACCATACGAGAGGCAGCGCTGAAAGAGATATGACGGCACCTAAAATGGCTGTAAAGCCAAACAGAATAATTGAAAAATGCAATGCCAGATAGGAACGTAAAGGCTCTTTCATGAACAATTTTAGTATTAATGTCATTATAGTATTTTAAACCAAAATAACCTGCTATGTTAAAAATCGGTGATACAGCTCCCTCGTTTACTTTGTTCTCAAGTGAGAAGAATGAAGTATCTCTTTCAGACTTCCAAGGTCAATCGGTAGTCATTTTGTTTTTCCCCCTTGCATTTACTGGTGTTTGTACCACTGAATTGTGTAATACCAGAGATGATATCCAGTCTTACAAAAATTTGAATGCCCAAGTTATTGCTATTTCGGTAGATTCTCTTTTTACATTGGAAAAATTTAAAGCAGAACAAAACTTGAATTTCCCATTATTGGCAGATTTTAATCGCACAGTTTCTGCAGATTATGGTTGTCTTTATGAAGATTTTGTTTTGGGAATGAAAAAAGTGGCTAAAAGGTCTGCCTTTGTCGTCGATAAAAATGGAATTATCCAATATGCAGAGGTATTGGAGAGTGCAGGAGATTTACCGAACTTTGACGCCGTTAAAAGTTCTTTACAAAATTTGTAATTATATAGCTATGACGTTTTCTCATGTAGATACGGATGAACTGATCTTAACCGAAGTGATTGAGGAATTAGACAGCGATAATACAGGTAATGTAGCCAGATTAATTGTGTTTAATGATGAGCACAATACATTTAATTGGGTTATAGAATGTTTTATGCAGGTTTTGAATCATTCAGAAGCACAGGCAGAGCAGTTGGCCCTACTGATTCACTTGAAAGGTAAGGCAACCGTTAAAACGGCACCCAAAAGAGTTTTAAAGCCTTTTAAAGACTCTTTAACTGATAAAGGTTTATCGGTAATCATTGAGGAAGACAGTGGCAAATAAATGAAATAGTATAAATAAAGCCCCAGAGTAAATCTCTGGGGCTTTTTAATTGGCTGAAAACTAATTCTTGAATTTATAATCTATCTTGACATCCAATATAAATTTCAAATTTTACAATTCCAAAAAATAATAGGGGAATTAGGAGTTCCCCTATTATTTTTAAAAATGATGGGATATTTTTTTGACCAAATTTCGTTCTATATTTGTAAGACCGAAAAATCTCGATGTATGATCAGAAATGTTTTTATTTGTCTTCTTTCGCTCTCCCTTTTCATTTCTGAAATTACGTGTCAATCAAGATATCAATCATTAATCCTTTCTACTGGGCAATTTAATTTAGCGGTTAATCCTCAAAATGGAGATTATATTGTACTTGCAAAAGATAGTTTCTATTTATTTAATTTGGCAGTATCGGGAGGGTGGAGGTCTTATAAGTACAAAAAGAACGACCTGGATACGGTATTGAATCAACCTGTAGAATTGAACTTTATTCACGATGCTAAACAAGTTCTTTTCTTTGCTGGCGGCGGAGGGCAGGTGTACCTTTTTAAAGATTCCTCTATACTTCGTCAGGATAAATCATTTCTGCAAAAAAATCAATTTGGGGCGGCAAGCTTTGAGTTTAAAGATAAAATCATTCTTTATAGCGGGTATGGCTTTTATTCGTATAAACCATATATGACTGAATTTTCTGATAAAACAAATGAATGGTTCTTAAGGCCTTATGCTTCTACTCAATATCTACCTAAAGGTAGGCAAGCAGTCGTTTATCAGATAGATAAAAAAAGGGGTTATTTTTATGTGTCTTCGGGATATACTCTAAACAAGCCCTATTTTGAAGATGTGGAAAATTTGGATTTAAATGATGTCTGGAGGTTTGACTTGAACACAAACAAATGGAAACAACTTGGGTATATTAAAGATGATAGGAGAATAAGAAATCTTCGGTTTCCTTTCTTTGCCATGGGGAATTTCTACGCGATTGAAAAAGGACCAAATAATGCCATTGTTAAAATAAATATAGCTGATAATTCATTTAAAAAATTTAAAACGGACCATCTGGTTGATCAGTCTTTAGTAGAATATGGGACGGTCTATAATACTAAGGATGAAAATATACTTCTGGTAATAAAAGGTAAGGACCTAATGGACAAGCGTGGTTTTGTAGTTAGTATAGTGCCGCTCAAGGAATTAGAAAAGAACTTAATTATTTCCAAAAAGTATTATTTCACTGTATTTGATAGGTTATGGCCCTTTGTATCAAGTATCATGGTACTTGTGAGTTTGGTATTTTTCAATAGGTCGTTTAAGAAAAGAAAAAATAATCAGCGAAATGAAAAGCCGGTCATTCATTTTAATCTAGCTGTAAATGAAGTTACTTTTAGTGGAATCATCATTCCTTTTGAGGATGAACAGATTCAGCTTCTAAATTATCTGGTGGAAAATGGGGGAGAAATTTCAAATAATGATTTATTAGACTTTATAAAAAAAGGCCACGAATCATTAGATACTTTAAAGAAAAGAAAACTAAAGTTAATAATGGATGTAAATCAGGTTTTCAAAATTTGTACTGGACTGAGTAAACCTTTTTTACTTGAACTAAAAGATGATAACGACAGGAGGTATAAAGACTATCTTATTAACCCAATATATGAGGTGAGGGTATAAAATACAAAAAGCCAACCTTTTCAGGTTGACTTAATGCGCCTCAGGTAGGGCTCGAACCTACGACCTACGGATTAACAGTCCGCCGCTCTAACCGGCTGAGCTACTGAGGCAGGTTAGATATACCTTAAGATATTTTCAAAAGGCGACTGCAAAAATAGTAGGATTATTAAATAAATTGCAATATTTACACAATAAATTTTAAAAAAATTCACAATGAAATTATTAACTGTTGGTACTGTGGCATTTGACGATATTGAAACGCCATTTGGTAGAGCGGAAAAGGCTATTGGTGGCGCTGCAACTTATATATCATTAGCCGCTTCATACTTTGCCGAGCAGGTTAGAATCGTTTCTGTAGTGGGTGACGATTTTCCTGAAAGCGTTTTACAAGACTTAACAAGTCGCAATATTGATTTGGCAGGGCTGGAAGTAAAGAAAGGTGAAAAGTCATTTTTCTGGGCGGGACGATACCACAATGACATGAACTCCCGGGATACCCTTGAAACGCAGCTCAACGTATTAGCCGATTTTAATCCTATTCTTCCGGAAGCATATAAAAGTTCAGATTTTTTAATGTTAGGAAATTTAACGCCAGACATTCAATTATCAGTTATTGAACAAATGGTGGGAAAGCCAAAATTAATTGCGTTGGATACCATGAACTTTTGGATGGATATTGCCATGGAAAGTCTCAAAAAAGTATTAAAAAGAATCGACATGCTTATTATAAATGACGAAGAGGCCAGGCAACTGGCTGGTACCTATTCGTTGGTGACGGCGGCTGCTATGATCCATGAAATGGGACCTAAATTTGTTGTGATTAAAAAAGGAGAACATGGCGCCCTTTTATTTGAGGGGGAAAATATATTTTATGCTCCGGCATTACCATTGGCTGAGGTTTTTGACCCAACAGGTGCCGGAGATACATTTGCCGGCGGATTGATGGGGTATTTAGCTATGACGGGAGAGGTTTCTTTCGAAAATTTAAAAAGAGCTATTATTTACGGTTCAGCAATGGCATCATTTTGCGTTGAAAAATTTAGTACGGAAAGACTACTTAACCTTTCTAAAGTTGACATTGACGCGCGGATAGAAAAATTTGTTAAACTGGTTAATTTTGATTCTATTCCAGTGTAAATTAATCCTGATTGGCTAACTGTCCGCATGCGGCATCAATATCTTTTCCCCTGCTACGGCGGACAGTTACCATTATTCCTTTTTCCCGGATAGTCTTTGCAAAAATATCAATTTTATTTCCACTGGCTTTTTCAAAAGGAGCATCGGGGATTGGGTTGTATTCAATGATATTTATTCTTACTGGAAAATTCCGACATAGTTTAATCAGATTTAAAGCATCGGCAACGGAATCATTAAATCCTTGGAAAGCAATATATTCATAACTAATTCTATTCCCTGTTTTTTCATAATAATAGGAAATAGCTTCCATAATAGCCTTCAAGTTATTTGATTCGTTAATGGGCATTATCTGATTTCTTTTTTCGTCATCAGCTGCATGAAGGGAAAGGGCTAAATTAGTTTTTGTCCCATCATCGGCCAATTGCCGAATCATTTTGCCAATTCCCGCTGTACTGATAGTAATTCGTCGGGCTGCCATGTTCCAGCCCGTCGGCGATGTTAGTTTTTCAATACTGTTCATAACGGGTTTGTAAGCTAAGAGCGGTTCGCCCATACCCATATAGACAACGTTTGTCAGTTTTTTATTAAAATGCTCGAGGCATAAGTTATTTATAGCATTAACCTGACTTACAATTTCTCCTGAGGTCAGATTTCTTTCTCTTTTCATTTTTCCCGTTGCACAAAAACTGCAAGTTAAACTACAACCAACCTGACTGGAAACGCAGACGGTAAATCGGTTTTCATCTAATACAGGAATAAGTACGCTCTCTATGTTAAATCCGTCATGTAATTTAAATCTTGCTTTTATAGTCCCGTCTTCGCTAATTTGTTGTTTGTCCAGCGTAATGTTGAGGAATATAAAATATTCGTTTAGTTTTTCCCGAAGAAGAATAGGTAGGTTCGTCATTTCCTCGAAGGACTGGGCGTTATGTTGCCAAAGCCAGGCATATATTTGTTTAGCACGAAAAGATGGCTGCCCCCAGGAGCTTAGTAATTCTGATAAACCGGATAGAGAAGCCTCTCTAATGTCTTGTTGTTTCATAGAAAACGAAATATTGCAATGATAGGGGTATTTAAATAGGAGAACACTGTTGTTGCAGCCATAATTTTTCATCATCGGAAATAAATGGGGATAAACCATTCCAAACCAAACGATGATAATTGTTTAACCATTCTTTTTCATCCTGGTTCAATAGGTATGAATCAATTAGTTGTAGAGAAATGGGAAACAGGGTTAAATCTTCAAAAGAAAGGAAGCCATTTTCAAGATCTTTACAAAGCAGGACGTTTTCAATGCGAATGCCATATTCTCCTTCCAGATAAACCCCGGGTTCATTGGTGGTAATCATGCCAGGCTTTAACGGGCTAGTTCCCCTGCTGGTTGTCGGATTTGTTGCAAATCCCTGCGGACCTTCATGAACTGACAGAAAAAAACCTACACCATGGCCAGTGCCATGAGCATAATTTAAACCTTGCTTCCACAGGGGTGTCCTGGCTAAAGTATCGAGTTGCATACCCACGGTGCCCGAGGGAAATTGAGCAGAGGCTAAAGCGATAAATCCCTTTAACACTAAAGTAAAGTGCTTTTTTATTTGTAATGGAGGGTTGTTTCCAATAAATATGGTTCTGGTGATATCGGTCGTTCCGTCAAGGTATTGCCCACCGGAATCAACTAAAAGTAATCCACCTTTTTTAATGATAGCTGCCTTTTCAATAGTAGGATGATAATGTATTATGGCACCATTACCTTTATAACCAACAATGGCATTAAAACTTTCTCCCTTGTAATCAGTCTGTTGTGATCTATAAAAGGCACATTTTTCTGCAAAATCAAATTCAGAGACAGAATGCTCATTTTCTATTTCACTTTCTAACCATCTAAAGGCACGAATCAGGGCTATGCCATCTTTATGCATTGCCTTTTGAATATGTGTTATTTCATTTTTTGATTTGACCGCCTTGAGTTCCATAATCCAATTGGGGCTCGTCAAACACTTTTCAGGAGGTATAATCTTGTAAATGGCAGCGTTTAACGATTCAGGATGTACGATAAAGGTGGCATAACTCCCTAAATGAGCTATTGACTCTATTAGGTTATCATAAGGTAAAATAGTGATATTTTCCTTTGATAAGGATTCCTGTGTTTTAGGGGATATTTTTTTTTCGTCTACAAATAAAAGACAAGATTCTTTCCCCAATAATAAATAAGCATAGAATAAAGGATTAAATGGAATATCATCGCCTCTTAGATTTAATATCCAGGCAATATCATCTAAAGTGGAGAGGACAAGATAATCTGCATCTAATGATATGATTTTAGCTCTCAATAAACCTATTTTACTTTCCCTGCTAATAGAAGAAAAATGAATATCATGTTCAAAAATAAGGGAAGCAGGTAAAGTAGGTCGGTTTATCCATAGTTTGTCAAAAGGGTCATATTGTGGAAAAAGAGTTAAATGATGTGTAGTAAAAAGGGCTGAAATATAGTCAAGCTGATGTATGGAGAAAAGGCGGGAATCCAAACCGACCTGCTTACCTGGTGTTAGTTGTTTAACTAACCAGGGTAAATGTTCGGGTGCATGAGGTACTTTTTGTTTGTGAAGGGTTATTCCTGAGCCGGATAACTCAATGTCGGCTTGTATAAAATATCTGGGGTCCGTCCAAAGTGCGGCATAATCTGCCATAACAATTAAGGTACCAGCTGAACCTGTAAAGCCACTTATCCATTCTCTTACGGCCCAATGATCTGCAATATATTCACTTTGATGTGGGTCACCTGAAGGTATAATCACCGCATCTATTTTATTTTTTTGCATATCAATCCGAAGAGATTGAATTCGGTTCTTTATAACATCGCTCATCCTTGGATAATTTTTATTACATAAAATTAATCAAAAGAACCCAATGTAATGTTTAAAGTAAGGATGTGTTTGTGTTCAAGTAAGAATACACATATAATAAAAAATAGTTATATTTGCTTAATAAACAAATAATTCGGAACAACAAGGTATGCGGACAGGGCTAAGTCAGAAGCAGATACAGATTCAAAAGCTTTCACCTCAACAGATTCAACTAATGAAGCTGTTGCAGGTTCCTACTGCCTTGCTGGAACAAAGAATTAAGGAGGAGATTGAAGAAAACCCAGCGCTTGAAGAGGGTGAAAATATAGTAGAAACGGATACACAGGACCAAGACCCTGAAGAATCTGTTGAAAGTGACATAGAATCGGAGGACGAGCCTGTCATTGACGACGAAATGGAAGTAGTTGACTATATCCAGGAATACCTTGATAATGAAGACGATACTCCGGACTATAAGCTACAGGGAGATGGATATAACCCAGAGGAGGAAGAAAAATCTATGCCTGTGGTGCTTGAAAATTCTTTTTATGATTTTTTAGAGCAACAAATAGGTTTGTCCACTTTTTCGAATGAAAAGGAAAGGATTATTGCCAGGCAGATAATTGGAAGTATCGACGAAGACGGTTATTTGCGAAGAGATACCTTCGCTTTAGTGGACGATTTAATTTTTTCGTTAAATGTGATAGTAACGGAATTTGAGATTGAAGAAGTATTAAAAAAAGTCCAGAGATTTGACCCACCGGGCATAGGCGCCCGTGATTTACAAGAATGTTTGTTGATACAATTAGCATTGCGTATTGAACAAACAGGGAAGGAAAGCCAGACAAAAGACGCTTTGATTTTGGCTTACAAAATGGTGGATAAATATTTTGATGCATTTTCAAAAAAGCACTATGAGAAGTTATTAAGATCCCTCAATATTTCTGAAAAGCAGTTAAAACAAGCGGTCGAAGAAGTGTTGAAATTAAATCCAAAGCCATCAAGTGGTTATATTGGCGATGCTAAATCGAGTAATAATCAATATATTATTCCAGATTTTATAATTACAAACCGCGATGAAGAGCTTGAAGTTATTTTACATTCCAGGAATGCCCCTGAATTGAGAATCAGTGATCATTTCAGAGAAATGCTAAGGACTTACGGTGTTGATAAGACGAAAGGATTGAGTGCACAGTCTGATAAAGAAGCTGTTAAGTTCATACGACAAAAAATTGAATCGGCCCGATGGTTTATAGACGCAATAAGACAACGTCATGAAACCATGTATAGAACGATGTATGCTATTTTGGAATATCAATATGAGTTTTTTCTAACGGGCGATCAGAAGAAGCTAAAGCCCATGATATTACAAGATATTTCAACGGCTACCGGATTAGATGTTTCAACCATTTCCAGGGTAGCCAACAGCAAATATGTACAAACAGAATTTGGAACCAAACGATTGAAGGAATTTTTCTCTGAGTCTATGCAAATGAGTGACGGAGAGGAAGTTTCTACTATTGAGGTGAAGAAAATATTAGGGGAATTAATTGTTGGAGAAGACAAGAAACTTCCTTTGTCGGATGACAAACTTACGCAGATATTAGGAGAAAAGGGTTACCCGATTGCCCGCAGGACAGTGGCAAAATATAGGGATCAATTAAATATAGCTAAGGCTTCATTAAGGAAAGAACTTTAAGGAACTACTTCATTTAAACATTCCATCAAAATATAGCAAGCCTCGTCAATTTCCTCAAAGGTAATGGTCAAAGGTGGCGCAATACGAAGAGAGCGATCATTAAACAGAAACCAATCGGTAATTAATCCCTTTTCAATAGCGAGGTGAATCACTTTTCGAACCAAGGCTGCATCATCTAAGTCTAAGGCCATGAGCAGGCCGGCATGCCTGATTTCTTTTATGAAAGGGTGTTTTAGGTTGGTAATAAATCTATTTGATTTTGCCTGAACCAAAGAAATCAGGTCACTTTCCATTAAAAATTGAAGGGTAGCGAATGCCGCTGCGGCACTTACCGGGTGTCCACCGAAAGTGGTAATATGACCCAGGACTGGATTTTCAGAAAGCCCTGACATTATTTCTTTTGAGGAAATGAAAGCACCGATAGGCATTCCTCCGCCTAAACCTTTGGCTAGTAGAAGGATATCAGGAATAACACCATATTGACTAAAAGCAAAAAGACTTCCCGTTCTACCCATACCCGTCTGAATTTCATCTAGAATGAGCAGCGTTCCCGTCGATTTGCAACGAGCTGCAACTTGTTCTAAAAAATTTCCATAGGGAAGACGCACTCCAAATTCAGCTTGTACCGTTTCAAGAATAACCGCCGCCGTTTTGTTTGTAATACGGTCTAAACAGGAAAGACAATTAAAATCGATATGATTAATGTGAGGAAGTAAGGGAAAAAAGGCTTCTGTAAAGGTCGTTGGAAACATAAGGGATGCCGCACCTTGAGTACTACCATGATAGGCAAATTTTGCTGAAATAATTTCAGAACGGCCCGTATATTTTTTTGCGAGTTTCATGGCACCTTCTGTTGCTTCCGTGCCGCTATTAACCAAATAAACGGAGGATAAATTTTCAGGTAATAAAGAGGCGAGCAGGGACGTCAGTTTAATCTGCGGACTTAATACAAATTCACCATAAACGAGGGTATGCATGTATAAATCTACCTGGTTTTTAATAGCATCAACTACGGCTGGGTGTCTGTGGCCTAATACACTAACACTTATTCCAGCAATAACATCCAAATATTTTTTATCATCGGTATCATATAGATAAACACCTTCTGAACGGACAATTTCCAGGGCTAATGGAGCAGGACTGGTTTGGGCGAGGTGGTTGAGAAAAAGCTGTCGGTTATTCATATTATAATAAACTTAGGCAAAGTAAATAAAATTTGATTATAAATAAGGATATTTGGATAACACTAAAAAAATGAAGAAGATAGGTTTCTTAGTCATATTTATTTTATTGATTTTAGTTTGTTTGTTATTTTTTTTCCCTGGAAAGGAGATAATAAGCAGAATTTACCCTGTAAAGGGAATTGATGTTTCTCATTATCAAGAGGTCATAGATTGGAAAAGTATTGCGGAAAATGATATTTCTTTTGTTTTTGTAAAAGCAACGGAGGGCATGTCATTGAAAGATAAATTATTTACCAGAAACTGGGAACGCATAAAACAGGAGGGTTTAAGACGAGGTGCCTATCATTTTTTTCGTCCAACGATTTCTGCTGAAAGGCAGGCCGCTCATTTTAGCAGGAGTGTGGAACTTGAAATGGGTGATTTTCCTCCGGTACTGGATGTAGAGGTTTTGGATGGTGTGTCGAAAAGGGAACTGTTAATAGGGGTTCACGCCTGGTTAGTGCACATAGAAATGGAATATGGTGTAAAGCCAATAATTTACACAAATCAGGATTTTTACAATAAATATTTACGTAACGAATTTAAAAATTACCCTTTATGGATTGCCCGGTATAGTTTGCGGGAACCAAAATTAAAGGATGACTCAAAATGGGTTTTTTGGCAATATACAAGTGCTGGAAAAATTAAAGGTATTAAGGGCGGAACCGATTTTAATGTATTTCATGGTACTTTAGAAGAGTTAGATCACTTTTGTCTGCAACCCAGAGAAATATTGAGATAAAAAAATGAAAATATCTTTGGAAAATAAAGAAGGGATTACTATATTTGCATTCGCTAAAGAAAATGGGTGATTAGCTCAGCTGGTTTAGAGCACCTGCCTTACAAGCAGGGGGTCATAGGTTCGAATCCTATATTACCCACCAAAAGCGTCAGTTATTTAACTGGCGCTTTTTTTGTTTTGTAATATCGGTTTAATTACCATATCTTAGCAAGATGAAAAAGGTAGTATCTATTTCATTTATTATCGTTTTTTTACTTGCCAATACTGAATTACATGAAGTATTGAAGTTTCCTTTTTTATATGAACATTATTTACTGCACCAACAGGGCGAAAAAAATCAATCTTTCGTAACCTTTCTATATATGCATTACGCATCCGGACAGGAACATGAACATCAGCAGAATGAGCATGAAAATTTACCTTTAAAAACAAAAGACTGCATAAAATATAGTCCTGGTATTATTTCTTTTCTTTCAATACCTTATGTCCGACTGCAGGAAGCTCCATATCAATTAAAGCAGCGTATATTTTTCAAAAAGGTATTTCTCTCCAATGTAAATCAAAGCAATATTTGGCAGCCACCACAGATTAGTTGATAAATTTCAAGGTTTTGTTATTTTCTCACTAATGAATAATTATGCTAAACAGAATAATTGCTTTTTCAATTAATAATAAATTAATTGTTGGTCTTTTTTTAATAGCGCTCATCGCTTACGGCAGTCTCCAGTTTACCCTCCTTCCAATAGATGCCGTTCCTGATATAACCGATAATCAGGTTCAGGTTATTACCGTAACTCCATCTTTGGGTGCACCAGATGTTGAACGACTTATTACTTTTCCCATTGAACAGGCTAATAGCAATATACCTGGCTTAAAGGAAATAAGAAGTTTTTCACGGTTTGGTTTATCTCTTATAACCATTGTCTTTGACGACGATATTGATATTTATTGGGCACGTCAACAAGTAACCGAACGGTTGAAAATGGCGGAAACACAGATTCCCAAAGGGGTGGGCTCTCCAGAACTTGCTCCTGTTACATCTGGTTTAGGGGAAATTTATCAGTATGTGATAAAAGCCAAACCTGGATTTGAGAAACAATTTGATCCTATTGAATTAAGGACTATACAGGATTGGCTTGTCAGGAGGCAATTAATTGGTATAAAGGGTGTTGCAGATGTAAGCAGCTTTGGAGGACGTGTGAAACAGTATGAAATAGCCATTGACGTTAATAAACTGAACGCTCTTCGAATTTCCATTCAAGATATTTTTTCTGCTTTAGAAAAAAACAATGAAAATACGGGGGGTGGTTATATTGAAAAATCCTCTACCGTCCTATATATCAGAGCGGAGGGGCTTATTGGAAGCATAGAGGATATAAATAAGATAGTTGTTAAAAATATTGACAACGGAAATCCTTTGTTAATTAAAGATGTTGCAGAGGTTCGCATTGGAAATGCTACGCGTTATGGTGCCATAACATATAACGATGAGGGTGAAGTGGCCGGTGGCATTGTGATGATGTTAAAGGGCGATAATAGTAGTCGGGTCATAGAAAGTGTAAAAGAGAAAATTCTACAGATAGAAAAAACATTACCAGAAGGGGTCGTGATTGAGCCCTTTTTGGATCGAACGAAGATGGTTAATAGTGCCATAAGTACAGTCTCAAAAAATTTATTGGAAGGTGCTCTCATTGTCATTTTTGTCCTAGTGTTATTTCTGGGAAATTTCAGAGCAGGAATTTTGGTTGCCTCGGTGATTCCACTTTCCTTACTTTTTGCAGTCATTATGATGAACTTGTTCGGGGTAAGTGGAAATCTGATGAGTTTAGGTGCATTGGATTTCGGATTAATTGTGGATGGAGCTGTCATTATTGTTGAAGCGGTTATGCATGGATTGTTGTATAGCAGAAGATTGACAGGTATCACACGAATAAATCAGGCAGAAATGGATAAGGAAGTTCAACATTCTGCAAGTAAAATGATGAATAGTGCCATTTTTGGTCAAATTATCATATTGATTGTTTACTTGCCCATTTTCACCCTGCAAGGGATTGAAGGAAAAATGTTTAAGCCCATGGCCCAAACCGTTGCATTTGCTCTTTTGGGCGCCTTTATTTTGTCATTGACATATATACCCATGATGAGCACTATCTTTTTGAGTAAAAAAGTATCTCATAAGGAGAATTTTTCAGACAAAATGATGGATTTTTTCATTAACCTGCACCAAAAAACCTTGAAAAAATTGATTAATTATCCCAGGATGATTTTATCAGCTACCATCGTACTTTTCCTTTTTGCCGTTTTCATTTTGTCAAGATTAGGAGGAGAATTTATTCCAGATCTACCTGAGGGGGATTTCGCAGTGGATACCAGAGTTTTAACGGGAAGTAATTTAAACACCTCAACGGAAGCTTGTTTGGCATCGGCACATATTTTATTGTCAAAGTTTCCTGAAGTGGAGAAAGTGGTCAGTAAAACAGGTAGTGGTGAAATTCCAACCGATCCAATGCCCATGGAGGCATCTGATATGATGATCATTTTAAAAGATAAGAAAGAGTGGACCTCGGCAAAAACCTGGGACGAGCTGGCCGAAAAAATGAGTGCTGCTTTACAGGATATTCCTGGTGTAACCTATAGTTTTCAATATCCGGTTGCTATGAGGTTTAATGAATTGATGACGGGTGCCAAACAGGACGTTGTTTGTAAAATATTTGGTGAAAATTTAGATTCTCTCTCTAAATATGCAAAACTTTTAGGGGGTGTAGCTAAAAAAATTGAAGGAGCCCGAGATATTTATGTAGAACCCATCGATGGGCTTCCCCAACTTATCATAAGGTATAAAAGAGACGCTATTGCTCAGTTTGGTTTAAATATTCAGGACATAAATAAAGCAATTAATACCGCCTTTGCGGGCCAAACCAGTGGGTTGATTTATGAAGATGAAAAAAGGTTCGATCTTATTGTCAGGCTTGCGGGGGAACAAAGACAAAATCTGGAGGATGTTCAGCAATTACTTATTTCTACACCTAATGGAAGTCAGATTCCTTTAAACCAGGTGGCCAGTGTCTCCATTGAGGAGAGTGTAAACCAGATTCAAAGAGAAGATGCAAAGCGTAGAATTATTGTTGGATTCAATGTGCAAGGTAAGGATGTTCAAACTATTGTTCAGGATTTGCAAAATCAGGTGGATAAAAAAATTAATCTTCCAACAGGATATTACATTACTTATGGTGGTTCCTTTGAGAATTTAATTGCAGCAAAACAAAGACTTTCCCTCGCAGTGCCCATCGCTTTAGCCCTTATTTTTCTTTTTCTATATTTTGCTTTTGGCTCTCTTAAACAAGGTTTGTTGATTTACTCTGCTATTCCGCTGTCAGCCATTGGTGGTATCTTATTTCTTGCCTTAAGAGGTATGTCTTTTAGTATTAGTGCTGGGGTTGGTTTTATTGCTTTATTTGGGGTGGCCGTTTTAAATGGCATTGTACTTATTGCGGAGTTCAACAGGATTAGAAAAAACGGAGAAGAAGACCTTAAGGTAATTGTTTTATTGGGAACGAAAACCAGGTTAAGGCCTGTATTAATGACTGCGTTTGTAGCTTCTCTTGGTTTTTTACCCATGGCGTTAAGTAACGGGGCGGGGGCTGAGGTTCAACGCCCGCTGGCGACCGTAGTTATTGGAGGCCTGCTTATGGCTACGTTTCTTACGCTCATTGTGTTACCTATTCTTTTCATTTTATTTGAAAAAAATCAAAACATGATTAAAAAATCTAAAATGCCTGTTTCTGTTATTTTAATTTTTTTATTCTTTGGATTTAATGCGGTGGCTCAAGATACTTTGGATGTAAAAAGTGCGGTGCAAATAGCTATTAAAAATAATCTTAGCTTAAAAAGTGAAAGATTAAGAGGGGA
>Ga0209550_10000748_pt1 | contig 31133 bp, 32 predicted proteins | sample LauGreSuBDMM15SN_2_FD_187567 | JGI IMG/M metagenome (GOLD analysis project Ga0209550, IMG submission 187567) | Freshwater lake microbial communities from Lake Michigan, USA - Su13.BD.MM15.SN (SPAdes) (version 5) | ecosystem: Environmental > Aquatic > Freshwater > Lake | place: Lake Michigan... | reverse complement strand
CGGTTCATCTGGTGCAGGTACCACAACAGTTATGAAAAGCTTTCAACATATTTTTCGTCGAGAAAAAATTAAGGCGCAAATTCTAGAAGGCGATTCCATGCATAGATTTAATCGCATGGAAATGCGTGCTGCTATAAAAAAAGCACACGATGAAGGTAATCAAGCATTCAGTCACTTCGGACCAGAAGCAAATTTATTGCCTGAACTAGAACAAGTTTTTAAACAATTTAGCGAAACCGGTACCGGCAAAGTTCGTAAGTACATACATGATGCGGATGAAGATAAAGAGTTTGGCCAAGAGTCAGGAACCTTCACGCCTTGGACTGACATGGAGCCAGGCGCTGAGGTTTTGTTTTATGAAGGTCTGCATGGAGGTTATGTAGGTGATGACGCAAATGTGGCTCAGCATGTCGATTTATTAGTTGGCGTTGTGCCGATTATTAATCTGGAGTGGATACAGAAACGCCATCGTGATCAAAGAATGCGCGGCTATTCACAGGAAGCCGTACTCGATACGATATTACGTCGTATGCCTGATTACATGCGCCATATTTGCCCACAGTTTTCACGTACGCACGTAAATTTTCAACGTGTGCCGACTGTAGACACCTCTAATCCTTTCATAGCAAATGATATTCCTAGTGCAGATGAAAGCATGGTGGTGATTCGTTTTGCTAATCCTAAAGGCATAGACTTTGGCTATCTCACTTCCATGTTGCATGATTCTATGATGACGCGTCCTAACACCATCGTAGTACCTGGCGGGAAAATGGGTTTAGCTATGCAATTAATTTTTACACCGATGATATTGCGCTTAATCGATAAAAAACGCCGCGCTTAAATAGAAAGATACGTCGCTTGCATGAATCATAGCGACGTATTTTTTATTTTCTATGACGCTACGCATAGGTAGCGCTAATGACATCAGAAATTCAGAAAGCTCAACATGGAAACTGCGCAAGCATCGCAACGCGAACTTGCTAATGCGATTAGATTTCTTGCTATTGATGCTGTTAATCAAGCTAAGTTAGGCCATCCTAATTTCTGGCGCAAGTATGTGGGACTTAGAGGTGCAGTGATAGGCGTTGCTCGCTTTGGTGAGTCTGCTCCTGCTGCACAAGTTTATGAATTGTTGGGTGTGACTACTGCAAAATTAATCGCAGCAGTTTAAGGAGAAAAAAATGGCACTTGTCATGTATGACTTAGATGGTACCTTGCTTGATACTGCGGCAGAAATTTTAGAAGCTGTGAATCTAACTTTGCAAGAATTTAATCACACCTTGGTCTCTGAAGAAGAAGTGCGACGTTGGATAGGTCAAGGTACGGGATGGTTAATGCAAACCGCTTGGAAGGAAAGCACGGGTCCTGAGGCTTCATCGTGGGATGCTGTCATGGCGCGTTTTATTGTTCATTATGAAGCGACTGCCGGCACATCCAGCACCGCTTTTCCATTTGTACTAGAAACATTACAAAAAGCGCGTGACTATGGCATTAAGCAAGCAATCGTGACGAATAAAGAAAAACGTTTTACGGATCGCGTATTAGAAAAACATGGATTAACAAAAGCATTTGATTTGATTATTTGCGGTGATTCATTAAAAGTAAAAAAGCCGCATCCCGATGTGATTCATCATTGTCTGAAGGTGTTAGAGGAAACCGCGGCAGCTAGCTTGTTTGTCGGAGATTCACAGACAGATGTATCTACTGCAAAAGCTGCCGGTGTGATTTGCTGGGCGGTTCCTTATGGCTATAACCATGGCAGGCCGATTGAAGAGACGATGCCAGATCGTGTAGTGCCTGATATTCGTGATGTGCCCAATTATTTTAAGCACATGTAATTCATCGATTAAAAATTTCAGCATTATTTACGGAGAAGTTCAGATGGCACTTATCTCATTACGTCAATTACTTGACCATGCTGCAGCTAAAAAAGTGGTACGCGATCGTTTTGAGTCCTTTGGTTGTGCAGGTAAAGCCGCAACCATACGCCCCATGCATTTAGACAAAATGGCAGAGCTCTATGTCAAAGGCAGCTTGCGCGCACAGGTGCATTAAATATGATTACATTGGGTCAGCATAAATGTGTTTTATTTGATGTCGATGGCACGATTGCAGAGACAGAAGGACAAGCACATTTGCCTGCTTTTAATTTGGCATTGCAAGATGCTGGATTGTCATGGCTTTGGAATAGAGCTGATTACAAACATCTATTAAAAACAACCGGCGGCTTTGAAAGACTCATGCGTTATGCACAAGAGCATGGCGCAGATGCTGAAGCGATGCGAGAACAGTTAAGTGCAGCACATAAAGTAAAAAACGTTTTTTTTGCACAAATTCTTGCTGCAGGTACCGTACCTGCTCGTACTGGTTTACGCGAACTCATCATGGCTTTGGCGCGTGCAGATATCAATTGGGGAGTCGTGACGACAACCAGTCGATCTAATTGGGAAGCACTGTGGCGTTATTCGCTTGCGCCTTTAGGCTTACCTTCTCCTGTGGTGATAGTGTGTGGTGAGGATGTGAGCAAGAAAAAACCCGATCCCGAAGCCTATCAACTGGCTTTAAAACGTTGTGGCTTACCTGCACAAGCTTGTATTGCGATTGAAGATTCACGTAACGGATTGATATCAGCACAAGCGACAGGATTAGAAGTCGCTATTGTGAAGAGTGAATTTTTTGCAGATGAAGATTTTACTGGCGCAGCACTAGTTGTGAACGAGCTTACAGATCTGGCAGATAAAGTGCGTGTATTAACAAAATAATTAAAACGGACCATTCAACTTAACAATAGTCCAATTCAGATAAGCAGCGATAGCAACCCAAGTCAAATATGGCAAGAGCAATAAACTAGAACGTTTTGCATATGGCCATGTTAATACTGCCATAGTTAATACAGATAACCATAAGAGAGCGACTTCGATTAATGCAATATCGGGTCGCTTCATATAAAAAAACAGTATGCTCCATAAAACATTGAGCACACAGTTAATCGTTAGGGCAGACATAAACAAACCGCGCTGACGACCATTTCCACGTCGCCATGCGCGTACACCAGCCATACCAGTAAAAATATAAATCATGGTCCACATAGGACCAAACAGCCAATCAGGTGGTTGCCAAGCTGGCTTGGTCAGCTCCAAATACCACGGGCCAATTTCAGTAGCTAGACCACCTATCATACCTACCGCCACGGCAATCAGTATGGCGACAAGTATGGGTTTCTTGCTGATGCCCGTGTTGGTTTCTGTTTGATTCAAACTTTTGTCATTCCTAGTAGATGGCCCATATCTTTGAAAAAGATTTTCACATGGGCTAAAGGATCTTTTCTCACTAACTTTTTATTCATATACGATTCAAAAGTCAGTCTTTGAACATCACGATCTTCGCACATAGCAACGAAACGTTCGCGACGCTTATCATTCGAGTACCAGAAGTATTGCATGATACCCAATACAAAAAATACCGTGCGATGATCTTTCATAAAGCGCTTACGTGCTTTTGCTAAAGCCTTCACATTGCCTGTTGCGAGTAATTCTTCTACTGAATCAGCGGCAAGTCTTCCGCCTTCTAAGGCATAGTAAATACCTTCACCAGAAGCAGGAGCAACAACACCTGCTGCATCACCGGCCAACACCACATTTCGTCCATTGTCCCAACGTGGTAAAGGTTTCATAGGCAATGGCGCACCTTCACGGCGTATAGTTTCAGCACCAGCTAAGCCAACGGTGGAGCGCAGTGAGCTAGTTGCGTTACGCAATGAAAAACCTTTATCTGCGCTACCGGTTCCTATACTTAAGGTATCACCATGTGGGAACACCCAGCCATAAAAATCGGGTGATAAATGTCCCTGATAAAAAACATCACAGCGCGTGTCATCATAATCATGCGGCCTCAACGCAGGGGCTTTTACGATTTCATGATAAGCAAATACATACTTAGTTTTTTCTGCGCCCGGTATGGTTTGTTTTGCGACAGCTGACTTTGCACCATCTGCACCTATGATAGTTTTAGCGCGAACAGAATGGCGCGTGCCATCATGCCCATCTTCATATTCCACGATACTAGTGCCATCGCTATCAGTACTAATCAAATCAAATTTGCCATTACGACGAATCGCACCACAAGACGCAGCACGTTCACGTAACCACTCATCAAAAACTTCACGATCCACCATACCGACGTAACCGTTTTCAATCGGGATATCAACTTTTTTATTCGATGGTGCGATCATGCGTGCCGAACGTGCTTTCGCTACCAGTAAATGATCCGGAATATCAAAATCACGAATCGCACGCGGAGGTATAGCGCCACCACAAGGTTTGATACGACCTGCACGGTCGAGTAATAAAACTTTACGACCGCGACGCGCTAAATCATGTGCTGCGGTTGCACCTGCAGGACCACCACCCACCACTACCACATCAAATTGTTCTGTCTCTTGCATTGCATCCTCCATTAAGGTGCGCGTGCTGTTATGTTGTGAAAAAAATTATGAAAAAGAAGCTTGCGCTATACCATGTGCTGATTCATTTTTATGGCGCGCATCCATACTGATACGTGAAGCAAGTAAAGCAGATAAAACAAATAGCATAGCTTCTGCAGCAAACACACTGCCATAAGCAATACCAGTTGAAGCAATCAACCAATGTGCGAGATCACTGGCTGCAGTACCAATCAGTCCACCAAATCCAAATGCAATCGCTTGTGCTGCACCCCACAAACCCATGCGTACACCTTCACGTGCAGTACGACCTTCGGTTGCGAGCCGCATCATTTGACCAATGGCTGCAATAGAATATGCACCATTCGCTGCGCCCATTAAAAACACATTAGCTTTCAATGGCCATGGCTGTCCTACATAACCTGCAATGGCGAGACCAGCTAAGGCGAGTGCAGAGACGAGACATCCACCTACACACCAAGTGCGTAATGAACTAAATTTTGAATTTGCAAAGCGACTACCTACTAACGCAACGAGTATCATGCCTAGCAACACACCACCATGTTGCACACCAGAGAGACTAGTTGACTCACCAGGAGTAAAACCAAAGACTGTTCCAGCGAATGGTTCAAGAATTAAATCTTGCGCGCTGTAAGCCAACATAGAAATAAAAATAAAGATAGTGAACTGACGTGCAGCAGATTCTTGCCAGACTTCTTGTAAGGCAGTGCGAAAACTTACGGAATGAGATGTAGTCGTAGTAGTTGCAACATGATGGCCTTCTAATTTAAATAGCGCTAAGGCAGTCACAACTAAAGCAATTCCACACACTGATGCTGTTACCATCAACAAACGCATAGGTGTATAAGGGTCGAGTAATTTACCAGCAGTGCCTGCAGTAACTGCAAAGCCAACTATCATCATTAACCAAACAATAGTGGCTGCTGCTGCACGACGTTCTTGTTTAACACGCATGGCGAGCATGACTAATAATGATGTGCCTGCTGCACCTACACCTAAACCAATTAATACAAAACCTAAACCTGCTAACAGCACACCAGAAAAAGGTGAGCTAGCAAGTTGCCACGTAGATAGCGTAGCGCACAGTGCACCTACTGCCAAAGTAAACATACCGCCCATAATCCAAGGCGTACGACGTGAGCCTTGATCAGATCCATGTCCCATACGAGGACGTGACACTTGAACTAAATAATGTAAGGCGACTAATGCGCCGGGTAGTAATGCAGGTAGTGCAAGCTCAACCACCATGATGCGATTGAGTGTTGAAGTCATTAACACCACGATAGAACCGAGACAAGCTTGTACTAAACCTAGTCGTATGATGTCAGTCCAACCAAAAATTCGAGGCGTGGTCGTCATAGGTCACTCGCTCTTAATGCAAATGCTGAGACCATCATGCCAGCAACTAACAGCGGCACACCAAAACCTGAATACAGCAATGCACGTTCTACAGGAGCTGCAATGAAATGCAACATCAGCTTGCCTTGTGCCAGTAACAGTAAGATCACTGCTAGTGCATGCCATGGCTGATCCCATATAAATAATGCGATGATCACCACTATCTGCGGCACTGCCATTACCCAACATGCAGTACGTGCTGCACCATCTACACCTAATTGCACGGGTAATGAAGCGATACCCATCTGACTATCACCAGCAACAGATTTGAAATCATTCAAGGTCATGATGCCGTGGGCTGCAATGCTATACAGCAGAGCGAGTAATAAAGAATGCGCATGTGGGATAGCGCCACCTGCCATCACTGCTGCACCAGTTGCCCATGCCAATCCTTCATAAGAAAGACCGCATGCAGCATTGCCCCACCAACCATTTTTTTTCAGACGTAAAGGTGGTGCGCTATAAGCCCACGCCAACACTAAGCCGGCTGTTGCAGCTATAAATCCCCATGAACCCAACACCGTTGCAACCGCGAGTGAAAGAGCGGTCCATATAATGGCGATATATAAACCCCATTTACCTGGCATACGTCCAGAAGGTATGGGGCGATGTGGCTCATTAATCGCATCCACTTCACGATCAAACCAATCATTCACAGCTTGGCTAGTGGCGCACACCAGAGGGCCGGCTAATAAAATGCCAGTAATAATCAATACCCACTGTCCATTCGGAGACACACCGGATGCAACCACGCCACAGGCAAATGCCCACATCGGTGGAAACCACGTGATGGGTTTAAGGAGTTCGGTAAAAGCTGAGAAAGTGGGACGTGCCATGCAGACGATTGTGCCTGTGACACTCGAAAGCGTCAATTAATATTGACACTTTTTTGGGAAGATAAGCTTGTGTTACCTGTATTACGCCGGCGTTAGCACTTAGTTATCATCGCCGCCTAGATTACCTAGCCCGTACTGACGTAATTTCACGTATAGGCTTTGGCGTGATAGACCGAGTATTTCCGATGCGGTTGCCCGATTATCTTGGGTCAGCTGGAGTGCTGCATCAATACACAGTTTTTCAATTAATTCCGTGGTCTCGCCTACGATTTCACGCAAAGGTACGCGGCCTACTAATTCGGTCAGTTGTTCAACCGAGCGCGGCATTTCATGTCGGGTAAGGTTTTCGTTGCCTAGTCTGCGTCCGACATCACGGATAGTGAAACCCAAGGTGATTTGTTCGCCTTGTGGCACGGATACAGCAGAAATTTCGACTGGAATTGCTGCGCCATTTTCATTGCGGAAGGTGGTCGCAAACAGTCGCACTGAACCGCGCTGACGTAAATTCGCAAGCAAGACATTCATGTCTACACCGGCGCGACCCAACCAATGATCGAGTGATTCACCCACTGCCTGCTCTGGTCGTGTTAGCTGCGACATCTCAATAAATGCACGGTTAGCTGCGAGTACTTCACCGTTGTTATCGGTTACGACAAAGGCATCCGGTGCTTGTTCAAGTACTTTTAATACGATCGCAGCTTGAACCGCGCTACCACTGGCAGGTTGTGGTTGTTGGTTGTTTGCTACCCGCAACAGGAATAATTCGCCGCCTTCTTCATGCATCATTGATGCAGACAGAGTTAATTTACTTAAACCACTGCTAATTTTTGCGTCCGTTTGATCAGGCTTACCGTTGGCTTTCACGGAGTCGAGTAAACGGCTAAGACTAGTACGCGAACTGCCATCGACACAATCTAGAATGCTGCGCCCTATCAAACGACGTAAGGTTTCGCCGAACGCAGTTGCAGCAGCAGGATTAGCTTCAATAATTTTGAGATTTTTTGCATCGACAACCAAAACACCTTCGGAAGTCAGATCAAACAAGATGCGATAACGTGATTCCATGTGTCGCAAACGCAGATAATCACGCTCCATCGCTTGCTGTGCATCGACTAGCTGTTGCTGCAAATCAGATTGCGCACGCATGTTGCGGCCAAATGCAATCATTCTGCCCTTAGGACCAACGGGTACAGCGCAAAATGAAAAAGGCAAATCTACGCCACGTGGTATGGGGATATTTATTTGGCGCCAGATAGGCTTAGCGTCAATATTAGTTTCTTTGAGTAGCCGACTGATTTTTGATTTGCTCTCAACCGTAACAATGTCGGACCATGATTTGCCTATCCAATTGCTCTGATTAACAGTACTAGGAAGTTCTTCAGTACTGACTGCAACGTCTTGTATGACGCCATCATCGGCGATTACCAGCACCACATCGGCTGCGGCAGCCAATAGAGCAGCATTAGTCTCTATGCTGAGACCTGCAAGTGATTGCTTGGGAGTTTCAAATTGGATCAAGTGGCAATTCCAGATTAGGGTGAAATAAAGTCACTGGGATCACAGAGCTACCCGATGGCGATAAATTAGTGCTTTAAAACAGTTGTATATTGTCACCCTAAACGGAGACTTAATCAATTTTAATTGTCAGAAAAGGGTGTCAATTAAAGCTGACTTCATGCTGTTCTTTTAATAACTGTGATGCAAGCATCAACGCACCAGGCGCATCTATTGCAGTGCCATCTGCGCCGACTGACTCGGCTAATTCGGGGTTATTAATGAAAAGCGGGCCACCCGCGATAACGCTGATTTCAGGGTTGCAAGAACGTTTACGAGCAAACTCTATGATATTTTTTGCATTATCTAGTTCACTATCTAAGCTAATAGAAAGTGCAAAGACATCCAGCCAATTATTTACCAGCGCTTCTATCAACTCACGTTCGTCTGGGGCAGGTATAGCTAAAACAGTCCAGCCTTCACTGCGGAAAAATTCAGACAGCATTGATAAACCAAAGCTATGTTGTGAGCCAGGTAATGTCGCAATCAGAATACGGCGCTGTTTTCCTGGGCTTACAAGAGGTTTGCGACTGGCATGAAATACAGGACTTAAGTCATACATTAACTGTTGAATGCGCCACATACCCAAGGTAACTTCTGTGAAGCTGCATGCATCTGATTCCCATAATTCGCCTAAATAGCGAGCGGCGGGAGTCAATAAATAGAGATACACCGCATCCGGTGTTAAGCCGTGTGAGCGTAGTTTAGTAATCTGTTCATTTGCGACGGTGGAATCTTGCAGCAAAATCGCTTTGGTAAAAGCCACAACTTCATCTGCAGGCAGCAACTTCGCTTCATTGGTGTTTTTATTTTCGCGATGACTATGCGCCTGCATCAATCTAGGAATAATTTCTGCCTCAACCAAAGGTAAGAGGTGATTTTGATTATTGTTTTCTGAAGGCGATCCTTGATTACTAGGATCAGCGCTCTCATCAGCATAGCCTTTTTGGGCTTCGTCCATTCTTGTCTCCTAGAACACGGGCTACACAGAGAGCGGTTGGCCATCCGCCAAGCGCTAGTGTGGATCCTGATTTCATCTGCAGCTAAACAAAGACTGCAGTTTATTTTTTAATAACTTTTTTCTTGGGCAAATCAAACTGTCAACAAAGTATGACAAAAATGCCAGAATTAGAGAATTGTGTCAATTTTAGTTTATGTAACATTTAGTTGACATATTTTGATCTTCACCCTAAAGTGCATTTAACCGCTATCAACCGGTGGAGAAGTGCTTATGGTTTCAGACAATAAAGAAATGCGGCAAATTAGACCGCTATATACACCCGACGAGCGTTTGCGACGCGATGCTACGCGCTGGACGTTAGTTCAAGGCCTACTCGCGCCCATACAATTCTTTGTGTTTTTGGTGAGTGTTGTGTTGGTCTTGCGTTATTTGCAGACAGGCGAAGGCGAAACAGAAGCCACGATTTCTATCGTCATCAAAACAATTCTGCTTTACACCATCATGATTACCGGCTGTATCTGGGAAAAAGTAGTGTTTGGGCGTTATTTATTTGCGCATAGTTTTTTCTGGGAAGACGTGTTCAGTATGTTGGTGCTGGCTTTGCATACCGCATATTTGTTTGCGTTATTCAGTGGCAGTCTCTCAGTGAAAGAGCAAATGCTATTAGCCTTAGCGGCTTACGCAACCTACATCATCAATGCCATACAATTTTTGCTTAAGCTGCGCGCAGCCAGATTGCAATCCCAATCGCAAGGTGAATCTGAAAATCAAAGTGTAAAGCCGCAAGGGGTAATTGCATGAATGCCGTTATTCCTATCAAGCCTACAGGTGGCTGTAGTGATGCACCAGTTCTCCGCGAGCGCGGTCAACGTGAAGTATTTTGCGGACTAACCGGCATCATCTGGTTACATCGTAAAATACAAGATGCATTTTTTCTTGTAGTGGGTTCACGCACATGCGCACACTTAATTCAATCTGCTGCCGGTGTCATGATTTTTGCAGAACCAAGATTTGCCACCGCAATTATTGATGAACGTGATTTAGCTGGATTGGCTGATGCACATGCAGAACTTGATCGCGTAGTAAAACGTTTATTAGAACGTCGCCCTGATATCAAGATGTTGTTTCTGGTGGGCTCATGTCCTTCAGAAGTGATTAAGCTAGATCTCTCACGTGCCGCAGAGCGACTCTCAAAAGAGTTTCTTCCGAATGTACGCATACTTAATTATTCAGGTAGCGGCATAGAGACCACCTTCACACAAGGTGAAGATGCGTGCCTCGCATCCTTAGTTCCACAATTACCAGCATCACAAAGTAATGCAGCACCATCACTCATGGTAGTGGGCACTTTGCCTGATGTAGTAGAAGATCAGTTTGCACGTCGCTTTAAAGAGATGGGCATAGAAAATCTCAGTTTTTTCCCGCCACGTAATTCACAGACATTACCAGCCGTCGGACCAAATACTAAATATTTATTAGCGCAACCATTTCTAGGTGATACCTCGCGTGCATTGGAAGAGCGGGGCGCTACATTATTAAGTGCGCCTTTTCCATTCGGCGTAGAAGGTACAACAACGTGGATGCAAACAGCGGCTAATGCATTTGGCATCTCGCAAGAAAAATTTGATCAAGTCACCATGCCAGCACGAGAACGTGCTACACGCGCATTAGAAAAACATAAAGAAAAATTAGAAGGGAAGAAAATTTTCTTTTTCCCAGATTCGCAATTAGAAATTCCACTCGCTCGTTTTCTTGCACGAGAATTAGGCATGCAACTCACAGAAGTGGGCACACCTTATTTACATCGTCAACATCTTGCATATGAACTTGCATTACTGCCGGAGCATACACAACTCTCCGAAGGACAAGATGTCGACAAACAGTTAGATCGCTGTCGTGCAGCACAGCCCGATATTGTGGTTTGTGGATTGGGACTCGCGAATCCTTTAGAAGCAGAGGGATTCACAACCAAATGGGCGATTGAACTCGTGTTCTCGCCAGTACATGGTTATGAACAGAGTGCAGATTTAGCTGAACTCTTTACGCGCCCTATCGTGCGTCGCATGAAAATCCAAAGGGAGGCTGTATGCAGCTAACACTCTGGACTTATGAGGGTCCACCGCATGTGGGTGCAATGCGTATAGCAACGGCGATGGAAGGCGTGCATTATGTTTTGCATGCACCGCAAGGCGATACCTACGCAGACTTACTCTTCACTATGATTGAGCGTTTGCCAAAACGCCCGCCTGTTACCTACACCACTTTTCAAGCGCGTGATTTAGGATCAGATACCGCTGAACTATTTAAAACAGCAGCGCGTGATGCCTATGAAAGATTTGCACCACAAGCCATGATGGTAGGTTCATCTTGCACAGCGGAGTTAATACAAGATGATCCAGGCGGACTTGCTAAAGCATTGAACTTGCCGATACCGGTAATAGCATTAGAGCTGCCTTCCTATCAGAAAAAAGAAAACTGGGGCGCTTCAGAAACCTTTTATCAAATGGTCAGAGCGTTAGCAAAACCACGAACAGAAGCAAAGGCTGAACGTGCAAGTGGTGATAAACCTAGCTGCAACATTATAGGACCAAGTGCACTGGGTTTTCGTCATAGAGATGATGTACGTGAAATCGTTCAGCTACTAGAAAGTATGGGTGTGCAAATTAATGTGGTTGCACCATTGGGTGCAACAGCAGCAGATTTAGCACGCTTAGGTGATGCAGATTTCAATGTGATGATGTACCCAGAAATTGCGATGCAAGCAGCAGGTTGGATGCAACGTAATTTAGGCTTACCTTGTACAAAAGTGATTCCGATTGGTGTGCAAGCTACCCGTGAATTTATTGCTGAAGTTGCAGAGCTAGCAGGATTAAATGTAGATGCAGCATTAGAGGATGCTGGCTCACGCGCACCTTGGTATTCGCGCTCAGTCGACTCTACCTATTTAACCGGTAAACGTGTGTTTGTTTTTGGTGATGCAACCCATGCGATTGCAGCTGCACGCGTGGCATCGGAAGAATTAGGATTTGAAGTAGTTGGCCTAGGTACCTACAGCCGTGAATTTGCACGCGAAGTACGTGAAGCTGCGAAAAAATACGGTATCGAAGCATTGATTACTGATGACTATTTAGAAGTAGAAGAGAAAGTCGCAGAGCTACAACCTGAACTAGTTTTAGGCACGCAAATGGAACGTCATATAGCAAAACGCTTAGGTCTGCCATGTGCCGTGATATCTGCGCCAGTGCATGTACAAGATTTCCCAGCACGCACTTCTCCACAAATGGGATTTGAAGGCGCCAATGTCTTATTTGATACCTGGGTTCATCCGTTAATGATGGGCTTAGAAGAACATTTATTAACAATGTTCCGTGAAGATTTTGAGTTTCATGAAGGCGCAGCAGCTTCGCATTTGGGTCGTAGCGGTGTTGCGCAAACTTCGCCTTCAGCGAGAGCAAAACATGGTGAACAAAATTCCGTAGTAGCGGAAGTAAGTGCAACAACTTTAAATGGTAATACAAGTGGCGTTGAATCAATTTGGGCGCCGGATGCAGAAAAAGAATTATCGAAAATCCCGTTTTTTGTTCGTGGTAAAGCACGCAGAAATACAGAACGGTATGCAAAGGAATTAGGCGTGCCCATCATAACGATAGAGACTCTCTATGATGCAAAGGCGCATTTAAGTCGGCAGTAAAGAACTACGAATAGCATAAGTAGCAAACGTCGGACGTCAAGTGACGATCTTTCAAAAAGATGAAAAACCAACTTGTATGCATAAAGACTAAGGAATAAAAATGAATGTAGCTAACGTACCTATTTCAGAGATCAAGCGCACTAAGCGAGGCGATGGTGAAGGCAGTGTGCAAGTGGAATTAGATCCGAGTATGAAAATCGGTAACGCAAAAGTTTTTGCGATTTATGGCAAAGGCGGTATCGGTAAGAGTACAACCTCTTCTAATTTGTCTGTAGCATTTTCTAAACTTGGAAAACGCGTTTTGCAAATTGGCTGTGATCCTAAACATGACTCTACATTCACACTGACTAAAAAACTCATGCCTACGGTGATTGATGTATTGGAGTCAGTCGATTTTCATACTGAAGAATTACGCGTAGAAGATTTTGTCTATGAAGGTTACAACGGTGTGATGTGTGTAGAAGCTGGTGGCCCACCAGCAGGTACAGGTTGTGGTGGCTATGTAGTTGGTCAGACCGTCAAGCTACTCAAAGAACATCATTTACTAGAAGATACTGATGTAGTGATTTTTGATGTATTAGGTGATGTGGTGTGCGGTGGTTTTGCAGCACCTTTGCAACATGCTGATCGTGCATTGATTGTGACAGCGAATGATTTTGATTCTATCTTTGCGATGAATCGTATTGTGCAAGCCATCGGTGCCAAGGCAAAAAATTACAACGTCAGACTAGGCGGTGTAATTGCAAACCGCTCCGATGCAACTGATCAAATTGATAAATTTAATGAGCGAGTTGGTTTAAAAACGATGGCACGTTTTCCATCCTTAGATGTGATTCGTCAAAGTCGTCTAAAAAAATCAACCTTGTTTGAAATGGATGAAACGCCAGAATTATTGGCTGTGAAACAAGAATATCTGCGACTAGCAGCAGCACTATGGGCTGGTACCGATCCTATCGAATGTGAAGCATTGAAAGATAGAGATATTTTCGATTTGCTAGGCTTTGATTGATATAACGGATGAATCATGAATAGTCATACCTATCAAACGAAACGTGGTCAGCTAGAAGAATATTTCGATCGCACTGCATCCGATGCATGGGCTAAGCTAACTTCAGACGCGCCAGTTTCTGGCATACGTAAAACTGTGCGTGCTGGACGTGATCGTATGCGTCAAACCTTGTTGGATTGGCTGCCACAAGATTTACATGGCCGTCGCATACTTGATGCAGGTTGTGGCACAGGTGCATTAGCAGTGGAGTTAGCACAGCGCGGCGCGCAAGTGGTTGCAATTGATTTATCGCCAACGTTGGTGCAATTAGCCCATGAGCGTATGCCGGCTGAACTCGCTGGTAAGTTGGAATTTATTTCTGGCGATATGTTAGCGCCATCGTTAGGACATTTTGATCATGTGGTGTGCATGGATTCTATGATTCACTATGAAAAACACGACATGGTGCAAGTGTTGAATCGCTTGACTGATCGTACTGCGCATTCTGTAGTGTTTACCTTTGCACCTAGTAACGTAGTATTAGAAACCATGATTCGTGTCGGTCGACTATTTCCACGTAAAGATCGTGCTCCATTTATTGAGCCTGTGTCTGAAAATAGTTTGCGTAGTGCGATAGAGAAAACAGACACGTTGCGCGATTGGAAAATTAATCGCACACAAAAAATATCGAGTGGTTTTTATACTTCGCAAGCCATGGAAGTATGTAAGGCCTGATCTTGAGTAGATGAGGTCTAAAAGACCTCATGATTGCCGCAGAATGATTCTGCATACGGCGATGGCATAGCAGTATAAATACGGAGAGCATCATGCACAATTCAGCTAATGAAATTAATTCAGTCGAAGATGCGGCACGCAAGGCTGAGTCCAGCACATTGTTTTCGCCTAAGTTTTATCGTACGGATTATGAAGCGATGAATAAGCTTAATATTGAACCGGTGCGAGCAGAATGGGATGCCATGATGGCTGAGTATGAGGGTGATAATAATCATGATCACTTTCAGCGTGATGCAACATTTGCTGACGAAGTACGTGAGCTCATGCCTAAACTTACACCAGAATTACGCCAAGAATTTTTAGATTTCTTAGTCAGTTCACTGACTTCAGAGTTTTCTGGTTGCGTTCTATACAACGAAATTCGTAAGCATGTAGAGAATCCTGATATTAAGCAGTTGATGACTTATATGGCACGTGATGAATCGCGCCATGCAGGATTTTTAAATTCAGCCTTAAAAGATTTTAATCTGGGCGTTGATTTAGGAAATTTAAAGCGCTCTAAAAAATATACCTACTTCAAACCTAAATATATTTTTTATGCGACCTATCTGTCAGAAAAAATCGGTTACGCACGATATATAAAAATATTTCGTCAATTAGAACTGCATCCAGAAAAACGTTTTCATCCTATTTTTCGTTGGTTTCAACGTTGGTGTAATGATGAATTTCGTCATGGCGAATCATTTGCACTCATCATGCGCGCTAATCCAGGATTGCTGAAAGGCGGTAATTTACTGTGGATACGTTTCTTCTTGTTGGCGGTGTATGCAACGATGTATGTACGTGATCACACTCGTCCAGAATTAAAACAAGCGATGGGCCTTGAGCCTAGTGAATATGATTTTGAGGTCTTTCGTATAACGAATGAAATCACTAAGCAGGTATTCCCAATTATGTTGGATATTGATAATCCTGCGTTTAGAAGTGGATTAGAACAATTATTCGCTTGCACACAAAAAGCCAATGCTGGTCGTACAGCTGGCGGCGTAGTCGGCCGAGTACGTCAGGCTTATTGGGCAGTGGCAGGAGCGTTAAAGTTTGTACAAATGTATTTCATTCCGGTCAAATCACATGCTCTGCCTAACACAGTAAAAATGGTTCCGGCTTGGTAAAGCACTAGAGAAATTTATGTCCCAATACTTGCTTCCAATTGCATACACACTGTTTATCTGGTGGTTTTCCACCGGTGTGATTTTGTATTTGGGACGCCTACCGCAAAAAAACTTTAAATGGATCATGCTGTCATTTACGATCCTATTAGCTTTTGCATTAATGGGTTTATCAATTTCAGCTAGTCACACCAGTATTGCTTCTGCTTATTGTGCATTTACTTGTGCATTATTAGTGTGGAGTTGGCAAGAGGTCGCGTTCTTATTGGGGTATGTAACGGGCGCGCGCAAAAGCGAATGCCCTACTGATAGTCGTGGTTGGCATCGCGCACGTTTAGCAACTGAAACCATTTTGCATCATGAATTAGCTTTAGTCATGTTAGCTGGTTTAGTTTTTGCAGCTTGTTGGAATCAACCAAATCAAACAGGTTGGTGGACATATTTAGTTCTATGGTCTATGCGTTTGTCAGCCAAGCTTAATTTATTTTTAGGCGTACGAAATTTATCTGAAAATTTTTTACCCAATCATCTGCGTTATTTACAAAGTTATTTCACACGACGCTCCTTCAATTGGTTAATGCCAGTATCTGTACTAGCAGGAACTACAGTAGCACTGCCGCTTTGGTCTGCCGCATTTGTACAAGTCAGTAGTTATGCGGCGACGAGTTTTTGTCTGGTGGCAGGATTGCTGACGCTAGCAGTGCTTGAGCATTTATTCATGGTGTTGCCATTTCCTACAGCGTGGCTGTGGAAATGGGGTATAGGTGCTAAAGCTTGAGTTCAGCTTGCCAAACTTAAACGCCACAAATCAATAACTAACGCATGAACGAATTTTTTTCTGATACTGGCATCATTGATATCGTCATCTTGTGCACTTTGGTTGAGTGGTGTGGACTATGGCTTTGGTATCGTTATTCGGGACGTGGGCTAGCGCCAGTTGAATTACGTCTGACTTTATTGTCTGGTTTGTGTTTGATGTTTGCTGTGCGTTGCGCCTTATCTGGCTTGCCGCAGTTTTTAGTCATGCTTTCATTGCTTGCTGCAGGTGCAACGCATGTCGCTGATATACGTCGGCGCTGGAAGTCTTAAACTTTTTTTAAACTGATAGTTATGGCAGTTCCTTTTCCTTTTTCAGCTATCGTCGGTCAAGACGAAATGAAACGTGCTGTGTTGGTGGCGGCTGTAGATCCTAGCGTGGGTGGCGTACTCGTATTTGGTGATCGTGGTACTGGGAAGTCAACGGCGGTTAGAGCATTAGCAGCATTACTACCTAAAATGCGCGCAGTTACAGGATGTGTATATGGTTGTGATCCACAAGCTGGCACACCTTCATGTGAAGAGTGTGCAAAATTAAAAGCCAAGGGCGAACCTAAAAGTAGTTTAAAAGCGGTACCTGTGGTGGACTTGCCTTTAGGTGCTACTGAAGATCGAGTGGTCGGTGCATTAGATCTTGAGCGTGCTTTATCACAAGGGATTAAAGCTTTCGAGCCGGGATTGTTAGCACGCGCTAATCGTGGATTTTTATATATCGATGAAGTGAATTTACTAGAAGATCACTTAGTAGATTTATTAATCGATGTGGCAGCAAGTGGTGAAAATGTGGTGGAACGTGAGGGTTTGTCAGTGCGTCATCCAGCACGCTTTGTATTGGTAGGTAGTGGTAATCCTGAAGAAGGTGAATTACGTCCACAGTTGTTAGATCGTTTTGGCTTGGCGGTTGATGTACAAACACCTACCGAACTCGCTTTACGTATAGAAGTCGTTAAGCGACGTGATGCGTATGAAAATAATCCTGATGCGTTTATAGAAAAATGGCAAAAGGAAGACGACAAAATTCGACGTCGCATCGTCGCAGCAAAAAAGAAACTGCCTACAGTTAAAGTCCCCGATACCGTATTAGAACGTGCAGCACAACTCTGCATGACGCTAGGCACGGATGGTTTGCGTGGTGAACTTGCATTAATGCGTGCTGCACGTGCAGTAGCTGCATTAGAGGGTGATACGGTTGTGACAGATCATCACTTAAAACAAATTGCTTCGCCAGCGTTACGGCATCGCTTGCGTCGTAATCCACTCGATGATGCTGGTTCCGGTACGCGTGTGGCACGTGCTGTGGAAGAAATTTTCGCTGCCTAAAATCATAGTGCAGCAATGACTTACACTTCTTCTCCCGAAAGTAATCAAGCAGCGTCTGAACAGGGCGACATAGTGTGGCAACGTGCAGTACAAGTTGCCGTGCTATTTGCACTCGATCCTGTAGGCACCGGCGGTGTACGTTTGCGCGCTGGCGCTGGACCTGTACGCGATGTTTGGTTGAACTTACTACGTAATTTATTAGGCGTAGCAACATTACGTCGCATGCCTTTATCAATTACAGATGAACGACTATTAGGCGGATTAGATTTGCCTGCAACGTTAGCAACAGGCCGTCCCGTTTTACAAAAAGGCTTACTCGCTGAAAGTGATGGCAGTGTTGTGTTGTTAGCGATGGCTGAACGACTACCTACCGCAACTGCTGCGCGTTTGTGCTCTGTGATGGATACCGGTGAAGTACGTTTGGAACGAGATGGATTAACCGTGCAATCACCTACGCGATTTGGTGTGGTTGCGCTTGATGAAGGCTTGTCTGATGATGAGGCGCTCGTCATAGGTTTGCGCGATAGACTCGCTTTTGATATCGATTTATCACAGGTCTCACCACGCACAGCATCAGCTGAAGATTTTTCAGAGCACTGGATAGAGAACACCATCAATATTGCTGCTGCACGTAAGCGATTAGCTCAACTACAAACGAGTGATGATGTTATTGCTGCTATTTGTGGCACAGCGTTAGCATTAGGTGTGGATTCACCTCGCGCTTCATTACTTGCTATGCGTGTAGCAAGAGCGAGCGCAGCTTTAGATGGCAATCACTCTGTCACTGAAGAAGATGCATCGATCGCTGCGCAATTAGTATTGGGGCCGCGAGCAACACGACTGCCACCCATGACTGAACAAGAACAGCCGGAACAACAAGAACCTGAACCAGAACTTGAATCAGAAACGCAGCCAGAGCAACACGCTGCTGAGCCAGACACGCCGCCTGATCATGAAAGTGAATCACCACCACCGCAAGATGCTACACAAAAATTAGAAGATAAAGTGTTAGAGGCAACGCAAGCAGCGATACCAGCAGGATTGTTATCGCAACTTATGGAAGGCAATTTTAAACAGCTGCGTGCAGCTAGTGGCAAGTCAGGTGCGCCATTAAAAAATGGACAGCGTGGAAGACCTGCTGGATCACGACGCGCTATGCCTGCTCATGGTCAGCGTTTACATTTAATTGATACCTTGCGTGCAGCTGCGCCGTGGCAAAAATTACGACGCATGCAAATTAGCGATCCATTGGCAGCAGCACGTGTACAAGTAAGAGCAGAAGATTTTCACATCAAACGTATTAAACAAAAAACAGGAACTACAACCTTATTCGTTGTAGATGCATCTGGATCTTCTGCATTACATCGATTGGCTGAAGCAAAAGGTGCAGTGGAATTATTGCTGGCAGATTGTTATGTGCGCCGTGATCAAGTTGCAGTGATTGCATTCAGAGGAAAGTCTGCAGAAATTTTATTACCACCTACACGTTCATTGGTACGCGCTAAGCGTAGTTTGTCGGGATTGCCTGGTGGAGGAGGCACACCACTTGCATCAGCGATTGATGCAGCAGCAGCGTTGGCCGATGAAATAAAGCGCAAAGGACAAACACCAGTGATTGTGTTGCTCACTGATGGTCGCGCGAATGTAGCTAGAGATGGTAGTGGTGGAAGAGAAAAAGCAATGGCAGATGCGTTATCTTCAGCTGCGCGTTTACGACTATGCCAAGCTGCTGTCTTGTTGATTGACACTTCACCACAGCCACAGTCCACGGCATTACAGTTAGCTCATGCTATGACTGCACGATATCTACCATTGCCACATGCAGGTGCGAATGCTATGTCGCATGCAGTGCGCAGTGCATTACAAGAAGGAAGTTAAATTGTGGCGCGCGTAATGCACTGGGTAACGGATGGAGTGAATTGGCCAAATCGCCCGTTCAGTCGCTTTGTTAGTGCGTGCGGATTGCGTTGGCATGTGCAGGAATTTCCTTCGCTTGCAGTTGAACATAAAGAATCAGCGCCCGTGATTTTGTTAATACATGGCACTGGTTCTTCTTCACATTCTTGGCGTGATGTTGCACCTTTGTTAGCGCAACATGCGCGAGTGGTGGTGCTAGATTTACCAGGCCATGCTTTTACTTCTATGCCGCATGCAACTGAACAATCACTGCCCAGTATGGCGCGCCATGTTGCCAGTCTATTGAGCAGCTTATCAATTGCACCCACTATTGTAGTCGGCCATTCAGCAGGCGCAGCAGTCGCAGCTAGGATGGTGTTGGATCAAGCTATTACACCCAAAGCACTCGTTAGTTTGAACGGTGCCTTACTTGGGTTTAGTGGACTAGCAGGACAGTTCTTTTCTCCCATTGCTCGACTACTAGCAACCTTGCCCTTAGTCGCTAAATTTTTTGCATGGCAGTCCATGGATGCAGCCACGGTCGAACGATTGATAGCCAGTACCGGATCAAAACTCGATGCCAAAGGGCTGCAACTGTATGGTCAGCTAGTGCGTCATGAGAGTCATGTGGATGCTGCACTGGCCATGATGGCGCATTGGGATTTGCAGCCTTTGCAAAACGATTTGCACAAAATAACCCTACCCGTTTGGATGGTAGCGGCGCAGCATGATTTAACCGTACCTGCTGAACAAGCTGCACAAGTTGCCAAAGAATTGCAATTTCCCGAGGTGGTGATGTGGCCTAAGTTGGGCCATTTAGCGCATGAAGAAGATCCAGCACTTTGCGTTGCTTTGATTGTGGACGTTTTGCGTAAAGTGGGCGTGAGCGCGACAGCCAGCCCACAGGCTGCTGTCGTTTAGAATAAAAAGAAAGAAGTTAATATAAAAAACAGTAATTTTTAACGAAGTTGCTGCTTTTTATTCTTCGCCGCATCCTTCATGGCCTTAGCGGCTTCGGGCGGCATGTAGTTTTCATCATGCTTGGCTAACACTTGATCCGCATGAAAAACACCATCCTCTCCTAGCTTGCCCTGTGCCACCACGCCTTTACCTTCTTTAAATAAATCCGGCAATAATCCAGTGTAAGTAACCGGTACGTTATGTGCAAAATCCGTCACCACAAAGCGCACATTCAGATCGCTACCACTCTTAACCAAGCTGCCTTCTTGAACCATGCCGCCTATGCGGAACTCACGTCCTTGTGGTGCAGATTTATCGGCGACTTGGCTGGGGCTAAAGAAAAACACCATATTGCTTTGAAAAGCATTTAATACCAGCATGGCAGCGCCACCAATAGCAGCCACTGCCAGAGCAATCAGCAATAGTTTGCGGTGTCGTGGCTTCATACATTTTCTCCATCTTGGGTCAAAAGCGAGGCGGCATCTTGTGCTCTAGCTCGACTGCGTAGTTGCCATACTTCCAGAATCATCACTGCCGCCACCATGGCATAAGAGCCCCAGACATAAAGACCATAGCCGCCCATGTGTATGAATTCACTCACGCTATTCCAGTTCATGTTTGCTCCTCTAAGCTATCTATCCATGCTGATTGCGCTTCGCGCTCGCGAATCAAAATACGGGTACGCGCTAATGCAGTCGCAATCGCATATAGCCAAAACGCGATCGCCATGATCAACATGCCAATTAACATAATGCTCGCCATACGCGGTGCGGCGGACACACTTACAGATGCACCTTGATGCAAGGTGTTCCACCACTTAACGGAAAAATAAATAATCGGCACATTCACCACACCCACCAAGGCTAATAAACCCGCTGCACGATCAGCTCTACGGGTGTCTTGTATGGTGCTGTGTAAAGCCAAATAGCCTATATATAAAAACAGCAAAATTAATTCTGAAGTTAAACGCGCATCCCATACCCACCATGCGCCCCAAGTAGGTTTGCCCCATAGCGCACCCGTCCATAGCGCTAAAAAACACATCAGTGCACCAGTCGGAGCAAGTGCACGCGCCAACATGAAAGCAAGTCGTGCATTAAAAGCGAGGCCAATTGCAGACCAAAAAGCCATAGCCACAAAAATCACCATAGACATCCAAGAGGCAGGCACATGGATGAAAATAATGCGGTATGACTCACCTTGCTGAAAATCTGTAGGCGCAATCAATAAGCCTATCGTCAGACCGACGATCGCCAACAAGGTAGCAAGCACACTGCACCAAGTAACAAGAATGCCAGCGAGCGGATAAAAACGCTGAGGCGCGGCATATTTAAACCAATTCATGCGAGGTAATTCCTTTCTTGAAAGTGCGCTTATTCTAGGGCAATACGACAAGCTGCTGCAGTGGCGAGTGGCGCCAACGGTAGAGCTAACAGCAATATCGCACCTAACAAAGAGAAATGCGCTGTCAAACCTAATCCGGCATTCGCAGCATCTACTGCGCCAGCTCCAAAAATTAATACCGGTATCACTAGCGGCAAAATCAACAGTGATAGCAAGGTGCCTTGCGATCGCACGCCTAAAGTTAATGCAGCACCAATTGCACCCAACAAAGTCAGAATTGGTGTGCCTAAAAATAAAGAGAGCGCGAGTATCCACGTGCTTTCAGGCGACATACCAAATTGCATGGCTAACAGTGGTGATAACAATGAGAGTAAAAAACCACTGCATAGCCAATGAGCGCAGACTTTAGCTAAGACAAGTAAAGGAAGAGGCGTAGCAGAAAGCAGCATTTGCTCTAAGGTGCCATCAGCATAATCTTCACTAAACATACGCGCCATGCCTAGCATGGCTGAAAGCAGTGCAGCGATCCATAAAACACCACTGGCGATTTGTTTGAGTAGTGTCGCTTGAGGCCCTATACCTAACGGGAACATACTAGCGACAATGATGAAAAATGCGAGCGCTGCAAAGGTGTCACTACGCTGACGCAACACGAGTTTTATATCGCGTTGAAACAGAGCGAGCATGCCAGCCCAGAGTCCTGAGCTAGTGTTGTTTGGCATCAATGCCTTGCTTGATGTTGGCGTCATAAAGCTAAGGTCTTTTCATGAATGCCAGATGCCAATGCAACGGGCTGATGACTAGTCAGTATGGCGCTGCCACCTCTCTGACAATGTGCGCTGATTTGATCTGACAACCAAGCACAACCGGTTACATCAAGTGCATTGAAAGGCTCATCCAAAATCCACAACTCGGGCGCAGCAGGTAGGGCAGTGCGCGCAAGATGAACACGTTTTTTCTGACCTTGTGATAACTGGCGGGTGGGCATCATCTCGCGCCCTTCTAAACCGGCAGCAGCTAACGCTGCACGCGCTTGATCAGCTGTGATGCTGCGTCCCGCTAAGGTTTCGGCAACTTGCAGATTTTCAATCGCAGTTAAATCCTCTTTTAAGCCTCCAGCATGGCCTATGTATAAAAGCGAACGCGCATACTGCTCACGCACCTTGCTGATTTTTTCATTTTGCCAGCGGACTTCACCTGCTGTTGGTTCTAGTAAACCGCACAACATACGTAGCAAACTGGTTTTGCCGGCACCATTAGAGCCAGTCACACGCAACAGCTCACCAGCTAGTACTTGGGAATTAATCTGGCGAAACAGTAAACGCGATCCACGCACACAGGCCAACTTAGTTATTTCGAGCATGATCTCTAGCAGGGATGAAATTGCAAGGTTGGCGATGAAGGCGTCAATTTTACTTGTCTATTGCCTTGCTGGGATTATTGCCGCTAGAAATCACCGATTCTTATTCATATTGCAGGCCAATAAGAGGCATTGATCAATTTGAGCCAATCATTCACGAAATGGCAGAGCTAATTACTTATCTCAGCTGAAATCTATAACAGCGCATGATTACGGTAAAAGTGTCTAAATTACTTGACACGTATGTTTGCCAACTGTAATTTACACCTTCACTAGGCGATTCTGCTTTGAGCGGAGGAAATATGGATAACAGCAAGCGTATCGAAGCGGCACTGTTGGCCGCAATAGAAGCACAAGAAGGTGCAGGCGGCCCACCTAAACTAGCTCAGGCAATTCGTCATGCCGTGTTTCCTGGCGGTGCCCGTATACGCCCGCACTTATGTCTAGCGGTAGCGCAAGCTTGTGCAGCCGATGATCTCGACTTAGCCGCATCAGCCGGCGCAGCTATAGAGTTATTACATTGCGCATCTCTTGTGCATGATGATTTGCCTTGCTTTGATAATGCCGCCACTCGTCGTGGTCGTCCTTCCGTATTTGCAGCTTATGGAGAACGTTTGGCTGTATTGGCAGGCGATGCCTTAATTGTCACGGCATTCCAGAGCGTGGCAGCCAGTGCGGCAACCCGTGCCGAACGACTGGTTCCCCTGATCAAAACCATTTCCGAAGCAGTTGGTGCGCCGCATGGCATCGTGGCAGGACAAGCTTGGGAATGCGAGCCACGTGTAGCCCTGACAGAATATCAACGCGCAAAAACAGGTGCGTTATTTGTTGCTGCAACTGCAGCCGGTGCGCAAGCAGCGGGTGCCTCTGCTGATCCTTGGCGTGCATTAGGCGAATGGTTGGGAGAGGCTTATCAAGTAGCCGACGATATTCGTGATGTCGCTTCCGATCCGGAAACCTTAGGCAAGCCAACAGGTCAGGATGCTGCCCATGGCCGTCCAAGTTCAGCAGCTGAATTAGGTCTCTCGGGCGCAATTCAATATTTCGATCAGTTGATTACTTATGCGAGCGCATCGATTCCTAGTTGCCGTGGTTCAGCGCAGTTACGCACCCTCGTAAGAGCGGAAGCCAAACGTTTGGTGCCAGTGGAAATGACGCGATTAATTGCGCCAACTGTCACTCGTATCGCGGCTTAATAATTGATGATTAGCGCTAGTTTGTCTTGGTCCGATCGCTTACTGGGATGGCGTGATCGCCTACTCGCCAATCCTGCTTTCTTGCGAGCAGCCTCCGGTTTTGTACTAACCCGTCCGATTGCGCATAAACGCGCTAGGGAAGTATTTGATCTGGTTGCGGGTTTTGTGTATTCGCAGGTGTTAGCGGCATGCGTAAAACTCGATCTGTTTACCAAGCTCGCGAATGGTCCGCAAAGTTTGTCAGTGTTGGCACAGCAAATGGATTTGACGCTGGAAGCTGCAGAGAGACTATTAGCTGCGGCACAGTCCATTAAGTTAGTTGAAAAACGTGGCTTAGATGCTGATGGCAAACCCCGCTATGGACTGGGTGTACTAGGCGCACCCTTGGTTGGGAATGAAGCAGTTCTGGCCATGATTAAACATCATGCAACGCTTTACAACGATCTGGCAGATCCAGTTGCCTTGCTGCGTGGTGATGGGCCTCCACCAGAATTATCTGGCTACTATCCTTACACCGCTGACAACGCTCCCACCAAAGCCGCCGAGCTGAGCCCAGAAAAGGTGGCCAGTTATTCGCAGTTAATGGCGGCTTCGCAACCCTTGGTTGCAACGGAAATTCTGGATGCATTTCCACTTACGCGCTTTCGTAGCCTGCTCGACGTGGGTGGTGGCGAAGGGCGTTTTCTGACTAGTGTGGCCGCCCGTGCGCCACATTTAAAACTCACTTTATTTGATTTACCTGCCGTTGCGGAACGTGCGCGCGCGCGATTTGCGGTAGCTGGTATAGCCGATCGAGCGCAAGCAGTAGGCGGTAATTTTCTCGCCGACACCTTGCCTACGGGAGCTGATATTGCTTCCTTAGTTCGCGTCATACATGACCATGACGATGAGCGAGCACTAACTATTTTGAAATCAGTACGTCGCGCTTTACCTGTGGGAGCTACCTTAATTTTGGCCGAACCCATGTCGGGTACGCGCGGAGCAGAAGCCATGGGCGATGCGTATTTTGGTTTTTATTTATTGGCCATGGGACGTGGTCGGCCGCGTACCAAAGAGGAATTAAGCGCGTTAATCGAGGCCGCAGGTTTTGGTGGCGTGCGTTTATTGCCGACCAGAATACCGCTACAGGTCAGGTTATTAGTAGCGCAGGCAAAGTAAAAATAAATAGACGAAATTAAATGTAAATAATACTTGACAGTATTTTATGTAAGTCTAGAATGACTCCATCCCTACAAGCCAGGTGCAACATGACAAACCTGCACGACGAGACAAATAACAGCATGACCATTACTCCATCAAGGGGTGAGGTTTGAACGCGCAAGCGATTGTGCTGGAGCAGCCCTTGCAGCTTAGCGTGCGCGAGCTGCCATTGGTTGCGGCTACCGCAAATGATCTCGTGGTCGACATTAGCTGGAGTGGCATTTCTACCGGTACGGAAAAATTACTATGGTCAGGCCGTATGCCTACCTTCCCTGGCATGGGTTATCCCTTAGTGCCAGGCTATGAGTCAGTCGGTCGTGTAGCCCAAGCGGGTGCCAGTACAAATTATAAAGTTGGTGAAATGGTGTTCGTGCCAGGCGCAGCATGTTTTGGCGATGTGCGCGGCTTATTTGGCGGTGCTGCATCACGCGTCGTCATTCCAGCATTGCGCGCCATGCGCATCAAAGAAGAGTTGGGCGAGCAAGGTACTTTATTGGCACTGGCAGCAACTGCGTATCACGCGCATTCATCACCGGGATTAACACAGCCTGAACTCATTATTGGTCATGGCGTGTTGGGTCGCATGATGGCAAGACTTGCAGTCATAGCAGGTGCTAAGCCAGTTGTGTGGGATACCAATCCAGAACGTCGTACCGGCAATGTTGGCTACGACGTAATCGATCCTAAAGACGATAGCCGTACTAACTATCGCTGCATTTGTGATGTAAGTGGTGATGCAAAATTACTCGACACCTTAATCGCGCATTCAGCATCGAATTGCGAAATTGTTTTGGCAGGTTTCTATGATCAGCCAATTTCATTTGCCTTTGCGCCAGCATTTATGCGCGAAGCACGCATACGCGTTGCAGCACAGTGGAAGCCACAAGACTTGCAATCAGTTTTGACCTTGGTCGAGTCTGGTCGTCTCTCACTAGAAAATCTCATTACTCATCGCAGTGCGCCAGATCAAGCGGACGCTGCTTATCGTACTGCCTTCAGTGACCCTAACTGTCTGAAGATGATCCTTGATTGGAGAAATACGAAATGACGAATTCGATTCCTGCAACTGCAACAATGAAATTCATGCAAAAAGAAAATTTGCAAACAGAGAGTTTACGTGCTGAAGCAGCGATCGATCCAGATCCGGTTGCAACATCACCAGCAACCAAAGAAACACAAATTATCGCGATCTATGGCAAAGGCGGCATAGGTAAAAGTTTTACCTTAGCAAACTTGTCTTACATGATGGCGCAACAAGGTAAAAAAGTTTTATTGATTGGATGTGATCCTAAGAGTGATACCACTTCTTTATTATTTGGTGGTCGTGCATGTCCCACCATCATAGAAACATCCTCCAAGAAAAAATTAGCAGGCGAAGCAGTCGCCATTGGTGATGTGTGCTTTAAGCGTGATGGTGTGTATGCAATGGAACTCGGCGGTCCTGAAGTCGGGCGTGGTTGCGGTGGTCGCGGCATTATTCACGGCTTTGAACTTCTAGAGAAACTAGGCTTTCATGAGTGGGGCTTCGATTACGTATTACTCGATTTCTTGGGCGATGTGGTGTGCGGTGGTTTTGGTTTACCGATCGCACGTGACATGTGTCAAAAAGTGATTGTGGTAGCTAGCAATGATTTGCAGTCCCTCTATGTCGCTAATAACGTTTGCTCAGCTGTGGAATATTTCCGCAAGCTCGGTGGCAATGTGGGTGTGGCAGGCATGGTGATTAATAAAGATGATGGCACGGGCGAAGCGCAAGCCTTTGCAACACACGCTGGCATCCCTGTTTTATCCGCCATACCTGCGAATGAAGATATACGTCGCAAGAGTGCAAGTTACGAAATCATAGGACGACCTGAGAGTCAATGGGGTGAATTGTTTGCAACCCTTGCACAAAACGTCGCGGATGCGCCTCCAGTACGACCTAAGCCTATGTCGCAAGATGAATTACTAGGATTGTTTGCATCCGATGTAGTGGGACGTGATGTGGTGTTAGAGCCGGCAACCGTGTTTGACATGGTGGGCAAAACAGAAGTCATCAAAGAAACCTTGGAAGTGGTGTACGACGAAGTTTAACCATTTGGTTAAATCGAGAGAACGCTAATCATGAGCCATCCCATCATTCCTATCGTAGCCAATCCAGACGCTTTAAAAAGCGATGGACACGGCTGCCATTCTGGTAAAGATGAAATGCTTGCTGCAGCACGTGCTGCGGGTAAAAGTGAAGCGTTAGATCAGTACGCAAAAGATTATCCTAAAGGTCCACACGATCAACCGCAAAGTATGTGCCCAGCGTTTGGCTCATTGCGTGTTGGACTGCGTATGCGCAGAACCGCAACAATTTTGTCCGGCTCTGCTTGCTGTGTATACGGATTAACTTTTACTTCCCACTTTTATGGTGCACGAAGAAGTGTAGGTTATGTACCGTTTAATTCAGAATCATTAGTCACTGGCAAACTGTTTGAAGACATACGTGACGCTGTACACAAAGAAGCTAATCCAGATTTATATGACGCTATCGTCATCATCAATTTATGTGTACCGACAGCGAGTGGTGTGCCATTACAAATTCTGCCTAAAGAAATAAATGGCGTACGTGTGATCGGTATCGATGTACCTGGCTTTGGTGTGCCCACGCATGCAGAAGCAAAAGATGTCTTAGCAGGTGCGATGCTGAAGTATGCACGTAATGAAGCAATGGCAGGTCCGGTTGCAGCACCGCGTGTTAAGCGTAGTGATAAACCAACCATCACTCTGTTAGGTGAAATGTTCCCAGCTGATCCAGTTGTGATTGGTATGTTGTTAGAGCCTATGGGCTTAGCAGCAGGTTCGGTGGTTCCTACACGTGAATGGCGTGAACTTTATACAGCACTTGATTGCGCAGCAGTAGCAGCGATTCATCCGTTTTATACCGCAAGCATTCGTGAATTTGAAACTGCAGGTCGTAGCATCATAGGTTCAGCACCAGTAGGTTACGACGGTACAGAAAACTGGTTGCAAGCAATCGGTCAGCAATGCAATGTAGGTCAAGACAAAATTGATGCAGCAAAAAATCGTTTTCTACCTGCGATTAAAGCAGCGCTAGCAGCGAAACCTATCAAAGGTCGCATCACCATGTCAGGCTATGAGGGCTCAGAATTATTAGTCGCTCGTTTGCTGATTGAGAGTGGCGCTGATCTACGTTATGTAGGCACCGCTTGTCCACATACACCGTACAGTGAATTAGATCGTCAATGGTTAGAAGCACGTGGCGTACATGTGCAATATCGCGCATCACTAGAACAAGATCTCGCTGCAGTACATGAATTCAAACCGGATCTCGCAATTGGTACGACACCAATTGTGCAAGCTGCAAAAGAACTTAGTATTCCAGGTTTGTATTTCACCAATCTCGTTTCAGCACGTCCACTCATGGGGCCAGCTGGTGCGGGTTCATTAGCAACGGTGATTAATGCAGCGATAGGAAATAAATCACGCTTCGATGAAATGAAAGCCTTCTTTGGTGATGCTGGTGAAGGTGACCGTGCAGGTGTGTGGGAAGGTGTTCCAGTAGGGCGTCCAGAGTTTCGTGCAGAGACACGCAGGAAAATGGAAAAGCTAGCCAAGAAACGCAAAGCTGAGGAGATGATCTGATGTACGTCATCGACCACGACAGAGCGGGTGGATATTGGGGCGCAGTGTATGTCTTTACTGCGATCAAAGGTTTACAAGTCATTATTGATGGACCGGTAGGTTGCGAAAATTTACCCGTCACATCTGTCTTGCATTACAGCGATGCATTACCTCCACATGAATTACCGATTGTTGTAACTGGTCTAGCAGAAGAACAACTTGGTCGCGAAGGCACAGAAGGTTCGATGAAGCGTGCTCATGCCGCACTTGATCCTGATTTACCTGCCGTTGTTGTGACTGGCTCGATTGCAGAAATGATAGGTGGTGGTGTCACACCTGAAGGCACTAACATCATGCGCTTCTTACCGCGCACAATTGATGAAGACCAATGGCAATGTGCGAATCGCGCCATGTTTTGGTTGTGGAGTGAATACGGCATGAAAAAAGTGCCGGAACGTAAACCATTTGCTGAACGTCCTGCTGGTGAAAAACCACGCGTTAACATCATAGGACCTAGCTACGGTACCTTCAACATGCCGAGTGACTTAGCGGAGATACGTCGCTTATTACAAGGCATAGGTGCTGAAGTCAATATGGTGTTCCCATTAGGTAGCCACCTTGCTGATGTATCGCGTTTAGTCGAAGCCGATGTCAATATTTGTATGTATCGCGAATTTGGTCGTATGTTATGTGAAGCTTTAGATCGTCCTTATCTACAAGCACCAATCGGCTTACACAGCACTACAAAATTTTTACGCAAGCTCGGCGAATTATTACATCTCGATCCCGAGCCATTCATCGAACGCGAAAAACACACCACCATTAAACCGATCTGGGATTTATGGCGCTCAGTCACCCAAGATTTTTTTGGTACAGCTACTTTTGCTGTGGTGGCGAATGAAACCTATGCGCGTGGCTTGAGACATTTCTTTGAAACAGAAATGGGCTTGCCATGTAATTTTGCTGTCTCTCGTATAGCCGGTGAAAAAACCGATAACGAAGCGATTCGAAAACTAGTACATGAGAAGCCACCGCTGGTGATGTATGGCAGCTATAACGAACGCATGTATTTAGCGGAAGGCGGTAGCGCTTCCCCTATGCGCCCCACATTTATTCCAGCTTCTTTCCCAGGCGCGATTATTCGTCGTCATACCGGCACCCCTTTCATGGGCTATGCAGGCGCAACTTATTTAATTCAAGAATTTTGTAATTCATTGTTTGATGCGCTGTTTCATATTTTGCCTTTGGGCAGCGAGATGGACAAAGTCGATCCAACCTTAGCGCGCGGTCAACAAACCCATAGTGAATGGGAAGACGAAGCAAATGACTTACTCAATGAATTAATCAGCACTGAACCTGTGTTAGTGCAAATCTCGGTGGCTAAACGTTTACGTGATCGCGCAGAGCGTGATGCACGCAAAGCCGGAGAAGAGCGTGTTTCAGCAGAACGAGTAGCCCTAGCGCGTGAAGCTATGCGCATAGGAGAGCCAGCATGATGAACATGCAGGCGAAACAGATTGGACGCGAGGCGACAGTACGCCCGTCCCACCCAATGTCGTGGCGTCATGCTGCGGCTGCCTCGGTTGCGCGGGCGTTGCGCACAACGGGCCGTAAGGCCAATTTGAAGGAGCGTTCTCA
>Ga0209550_10000745_pt1 | contig 31187 bp, 30 predicted proteins | sample LauGreSuBDMM15SN_2_FD_187567 | JGI IMG/M metagenome (GOLD analysis project Ga0209550, IMG submission 187567) | Freshwater lake microbial communities from Lake Michigan, USA - Su13.BD.MM15.SN (SPAdes) (version 5) | ecosystem: Environmental > Aquatic > Freshwater > Lake | place: Lake Michigan... | reverse complement strand
ATTCATGGCAAAGCGCATTCTCTCATCTCTATTGGTTATTGCCCTGTGCGTTGTGCCATTTCCTCAAGCCAGCGCAGCTACCGCTAAAGCCGGGGCTACTTGCTCAAAGTTAAAAGCAACATCAATCGTTAAAGGCAAGAAATTCACCTGCATTAAAAGTGGCAAAAAGTTAGTTTGGGATAAAGGTGTAACAGTTAAAGTTGTAGTCACTAAACCAACTTCGGCAGGAGAGACCTCTACACCTTTGGTTAGTTGCCCAAATCTAGATTCAGCTGATGGATCTGGAATTACACAATCAAGAGCTAACGCGCTTGTGGGTATGAGTGAGTCGAAAGCTAAACAATGCGCTGATTCGCTCAATTGGGGTTTTAGAGTAGGTCAGAGAGATAGTGAAATGTTTGCGATGACTAGGGACTATCGCTTAGATCGAGTGACAGTTATTGTGATGTTAGGCGTAGTTACCCGAGTGGATGTTGGCTAACTGTTCTAATTGAAGAATCTACCACGCATTAGATTTTAGATTACTATAGGGGTATGCCTTCGAATCGCACCGTTATTGCCGCTGCTTCACGCACTCCATTTGGTAAGTATCGAGGGGGAATTTCATCGGTTCGCCCCGATGATCTGTTGAGTCTGACTTTCCAAGACTTGCTAAGCAAAGCCCCAAATCTTGATCCAGCAACAATTGATGAAGTCATCGCTGGAAATAGCAATGGTTCAGGTGAAGACAACCGCAATGTTGCTCGTATGAGTGCGTTGCTGGCAAAGATTCCCGTAACGGTGCCCGCAGTTTCAGTAAATCGTTTATGTGGTTCTGGAGCTGAAGCTATTGCGCAAGCGGCGCGACTTATTAAATCGGGCGATGGTGAAATTGTTATTGCGGGAGGTGTTGAAAGCATGAGCCGGGCACCTTGGGTATTACCAAAATCAGATACTCCACTTGATCCGAAACTTTCACTGCAGCAAACCACTGTTGGCTGGCGCATGATCAATTCACAGATGCCAGTTGAATGGACAGCTTCATTAGGCGAAAGCGCCGAAAAAGTTGGTGAGCGATACGCAATCTCGCGTGCCGCTCAAGACGAATGGGCTGTTAGATCGCATCAGCTCGCAGATGCGGCTTGGAATAAAGGTGTAAATGGTTATGTATTTGAAGTTAATGGCGTGAGTAAAGATGAATGCATTAGGCCGGATAGTTCAACTGAAAAGTTGGCGAAGCTGCCATCGGCATTTTCTAAGACTGGGCCAGTAACTGCTGGAAACTCCTCACCGCTTAATGATGGCGCGGTTGCGACCCTAATTACTTCAGAGAGCAAGGCTAAAGAACTTGGGCTTGAACCCATCGCGTATATTCTAAGTTCAGCTGCTGCAGCTCTTGCTCCTCACGAATTTACTGTGGCGCCAGTTCCTGCTATTCGCAAAGCGCTTGCTCGTGCTGGTAAAAATTTTAGTGACGTAGCCATTTTCGAGATTAACGAAGCATTTGCCGCGATGGTTTTATCTGTGCTTCACGAACTTCCAGAAATAGATCACGCAAAAGTTAATCCAAATGGTGGCGCTATAGCCATTGGACACCCGATTGGCGCATCTGGGGCACGAATAGTGGCTGATTTAGCGCTAGCGCTTAAGGCTCGGGGCGGCGGTGTAGGCGTGGCAGCAGCCTGTATTGGGGTTGGCCAAGGCATTGCTATGGTGATTGAGGTTTAAATCTCGCCTGCTTTAAAGCGTGCCATTGTGGCTTTCAAGCCATCATTGGCGATTAAATTTTTATATTCATTAACTTCTTTAATGCCGTGGATAACTACATCTGTCTCAGCGCCGGCATAGGCGTAATCGCGAAACCCCTGTGCTCCGAGAGTGCGGTTAATTGCCATCTTCTTCAAACTCAACACGCTAGTAGGCGTACGTGCGATCTCTAGCGCAAGTGATTTAACAGTGGCCATAAGGTCTTCCGATGGAACTGATTGCACGGCTAAGCCCCACTCAACTGCCTCTATGCCACTAATGCTTTTGCCTGGAATAAAGGAGAGCAACTTAGCTCGGCTAATACCGATTTTATAAGCCAAGAGGGGAGTAATAAAGCCACCACCGAGAGGAATCATCGGTGAACCGGATATAGCAGCGGTTTCAGAAGTTACGACGAAATCGCAGAACGGCAATATCTGAGTTGCACCAGCAATACAGTAACCCTCGACAGCTGCGATAACTGGCTTGGGATGATCAAAGATATGAAAAAAGGTATCTAAGTAAAAGCGTTGACGATTCAAATCATCAAGTGAATCACCAGGTTCATTTACCTCGACTGAATCATTACTTAAATCATGGCCTGCTGAAAAATTGCCGCCAGCACCTTTAATAATTATTACTTTAGAAACAGATGTCTTTTCACTTTCTAAAGTTGCTCGCAAAGTTTCAAACATGCGGTGAGTCAAAGCATTGCGTTTTGCTGGTCGATTTAGGGTGATCCAAGTGATTGGACCATCAAACTCGACTAATAAATCTTGGCTAGCTTGGCTCATTTAGAGTCAACCTTTCAGTTAATTTCGCTTCCATTGTGGCTTACGTTTTTCAACAAAAGCCAGGGCACCTTCTTTGGCATCATTGGTTGAAAAGAGATTAGTTCGAACATCTTCATTCGCTTGCCAGCCTGCAGATTTCCAGAGATCGCTTTCAGGATGACCTTTATGGAGTAGAGCTTTGCTAGCTTCAACCGCAAGTGGGGCATTGGCAGCAATTACTTTGGCAATCTCTACCGCTTTTGCAAGTGATTCACCGGGTTCGGAGATGTGGTTGACCAACCCTAAACTTTCAGCTCGTTGTGCCGAAATAGGAGCACCAGTGAAAGCCATTTCAGCTGCAATGGAGAAAGGAATGCGATGAGGAGCTCTAATAATTCCACCAGCTACAGCAACTAGGCCACGAGTTACTTCTGGAAGTGCGAACTTTGCTTCGGGGTCAGCAATTATCAAATCACACGAGAGGGCTACTTCAAATCCGCCACCGTATGCAATTCCATTTACAGCAGCAATAACTGGCTTAGAGATCCAGTGTCGAACGATGCCACCGAATCCCCATTCTGGATTTTCAGTTGAGAAGAGTGCCTCCTTCTCAGAGACAGCCTTGAGATCTGCACCAGCGCAGAAAGCCCGTCCATTTCCGGTAATGATGATGACATTTATCGCTGGATTGGTATTAGCAGACTCGAGAGCATTTCCAAGAGCCGCCGCTTGCGCACCATTCATCGCATTTAACTTCTCAGGGCGATTAAGTCTAAGAATTGCGATCGAATCAGTAATCTCTATTTGAACTGCAGCTTCAGTGCTCATTTTTCCTCCTGCTGGGTAGTAGCAATCTTAACTGGATGATTCTGCAAACTTGATTCTCGGATCGCTAATGTAACTTCAATTGCCTTTAGGCCATCAAGGGCTAAACAAGCGAATTCAGATTTATCCGCAACCCAGTTGTTGAAGTCTTCCACCTGTAGCTGGTAAAGATCGGGCTCAACACAAGTTTCACTCTTGCTCTCGGTTGTGCTCTGGAATTCAATTGAACTTGGCTTCTTGCTCCACCATTGACTAGTGGTGTCTTTTGCAACCGCCCAACCACTGCGGCCATTAACACTGATGCCTTCGCCACTAGAGCTAGCATTCATGGCGAATCGAATGGTGGCCGAGACCCCAGTATCGAATTTGAGCATTGCAGTTACGGTGTCTTCGAAAGGAAGAGCGGGGTCCCGGCGCTCTACAAAACCACTTACCTCGGTCACTTCAGCGCTAAGCACGTATCGCAACAAATCTAAGCGGTGCACACCAGTCATTGGAAGCACACCACCGCCAGCTATATCTTGATCGGAGTACCAAACCGGATAGGGCATAGGAGGCAAGTGCACAGCTGAATCAGCAAATACAACTTCGCCAAGTTCACCACTGCGTACTAGTTCCCTGATTTTTTTATGCGCTGGGTGCTGACGGTATTGAAAGCCAACTCCAAATTTAATCCCAGCTGCGTTGGCATATTCGATCATTCGCTTAGCAGTGGCCAAATCATTAGCTAATGGCTTCTCACATAGAATTTGCTTGCTAGCAGCTGCAGCCATTCGGACATGCTCTTCATGCATGTTATTTGGGCTAGCTATATAGATGATTTCTACTTCTGGATTTGCCAACATTTCCTCAAGCGATTCATAGATATTGGGAACCTCATACTTGGCAGCAAACTTTTCGCGGTTGGCTTTAGTTGGGCTAAATACAGCGAGCAATTTGGCATCAGCAGATTTGTTAATAGCCGCTGCCATTTGCTCAGATACTCGACCAGTTCCTACTAACGCCCAATTATGCATTTAGAGGCCTTTGTAAACAGGTGAGCTTTTATTAGTAAAAGCCTCTTTAGCGCTCTTGTGGTCCTCTGTTGTGTACAACGTTGCTTGACCGTAAGACTCTAACTCTGCAATCTGTGCCAAGGTAGATTCGAGAGAGCGATTAATTATCTTCTTAGCTAGACCAAAAGCTTTAGTTGGCCCACTTGCAAACTCTTCCGCTAATTTTGTAGCTTCATTCATGAGCTGATCGGCTGCATAGACATGATTAACGATGCCCATCTCTTTGGCTTCAAGTGCCGAGAATCGACGACCAGAGAAAATCAACTCTTTGGCTAAGTTCATGCCGATTAATCTAGGTAAGAAGTACATTGATCCGCAGTCAGGTAGTAACCCGATTTTAGAGAAAGCACATGAAAAAACTGCAGCTTCAGATGCCACGATGATGTCGCAAGCAAGTGCCAGACTTAAACCAGCGCCATGGGCATGCCCATTTACGGCTGCAATAGTTGGTTTTTCTAGCTCATGTAGCGGAATAAAAATATCGGCCAACAACTTCTGTAACCGCTCGCGGCTAACTGTTACCGATGTATTTAGAGCCATTTCGCCAATATCGCCACCGGCTGAGAATGCTTTTCCGTTTCCGGTTAAAAGCACTGCGCGTACTTGCGGGTCATGGGCAATCTGAGCAATCGCCTGTGTTAGCTCGCCCTTTAAACTCATATTCAACGAGTTCATTGCATCAATGCGATTCAGTGTGATGGTAGCAACGCCATTATCCACAGCCAGGGTTAAGTCCTTAAACACCGCATCGCTCATTGCTGCCTCTTTCGAATAGTCGTAGTTAAGCGCAGTTATTCAAAGACTGGCTGGAAGTATTCAATATCATCAAGCGTACCTTTGCATTGATCTTTCGGGCGCCAGACAGCTTTAACCTGCATGCCGATAGTCAAGATCTCTTTTGCTTTCGTGATATCAAAGCCGCCGATATTATGAATCAAGCGAGTTGCTGATCCGTCAAGCACAACTTCGCCATATACATATGGGGGAGTGCGAGTTTGACCAACGAACTCGAGATTAATAATCGAAAATGCTTGAAGTTTGCCCGCATCAGATACATCTTTATAGAGATCAGTCTGGGCATAGCAAATATCGCAATATTCACGAGGTGGCACCAATACGTTATGACACGCTGAGCAGCGTGAACCAATGATGCGCTGGTTTGTGGCTAGCTCATCAAACATGCGGCCGTAGTGTGGACCGTAAGAGTGCTTGTAATTAAGAGATAACTTGTAAGGCATTTCAGAAATCGGCTCGATCGTGCCAGTAAATGGCTTGCTTGAACCAACTGCTGAATCTTTAGCTAGCTCGAAACCGTCTAGAGAAGTAATTCGGCTAGCAACTTCAACGCTCTCTGGCCACTTGGCAGTAACGCGAGCACCAACTTTGGCTGTACTTAAGTCGCCATGGAAAATATGAAGCAAATCAATATCAGCGCCATCTAAGTGAACGAAGATAAATACTTTATCGTCAACTTTAGTAACTGCAGTGATTGCCCCGGAGTGTGGCATCTCAAGGAAACCAACATTCTGGCCACCACAAGCACCGCAATAGTCTGTTGCCGGAACAATTACTTTCTGGCATTTCTCGCAAGTCGTACCCAGGATAATTTTCTGATCAAGTGCAACTAAGAATGTACCCGCCGCCTTGCCAGTTGTTAGCGTGTAAGGCAGATTTATTTGTGCCTCAAGTACTGCATCGTCACCAATTCCGGAAGTAAATGTGTTATTCATAATTAATTACCCTTTCTCACTCGACACAACAGCAACTCCGCGCAGGTTTGCCCAGCCACCACCAGCTTGCGCTAGACCGACTTTGGCACCTTCAATTTGATATGCACCAGCTTTTCCACGAACTTGCTGAGCAACTTCAGCTAAACGAATTAACGCTGTAGCGCCAATTGGATTAGCCCCCATGCAGCCACCAGATGGATTTACTGGAATGTCACCATCGATTTGAGTTGCTCCTGATGCCATAAGTTCGGCTGCGCCGCCTGATGGACATAAACCTAAACCTTCGTAGTAGCTAAGTTCGAAACAGGTATATGGCTCTTGTACTTCAACCACATCTACCTGACGTCGGGGATTAGTAATTCCCGCCTGGCGATAAACCTTAGCTGCCGCAATCGTTAGCGGTTCAGATTGAATCATTGAACGATAAGCCGCATTTTCAGCTTCACAGTAATAAGCCATTCCGCGAATCCAGGCTGGGTTCTCAGATTTCTTTGCAGCATCTTCACTGCCCAAAATTACTGCACACGCACCATCTGAAATAGGTGGAACATCTAGCAATTTAATAGGCCAGCAAAGAGGCTTTGAATTTAAAACATCTTCAACCGTGATTTCTTTCTTCACGTGAGCATATGGATTAAGAAGTGCGTTCTTATGGTTCTTAACTGAAACCATCGCAGCAGCTTCTTCTGAGTGTCCCAGTAGATCCATACGTGACTTCCAATATGCAGCCGAGAAGCCCATGATTCCAACAGCAAATTCGCGACCCCAGAATGGGTCATACAAAGTTGAGATCGAATACTGCAGAGCGCCTTCAGAAAGTTTGTCGTATGCAATAACAAGTACGCGATTGGCATGACCCGCACGCACTTGATTTACCGCAGCTAGGGCACCGGCCAATCCAGTTCCACCACCGCTAGTAACTCGAACAACTGGCTTATTTCGTGCTCCAATTGCATCAGCTAACCATTTTTCAGGTTGATTAACTGCGGCAAAGAGCACTGGGCCAGAGCATACGACAACGCTATCGATATCATCCATAGTTAGATCGGCATCTTCAAGTGCGCGCAATACCGCTTCACGCGAAAGTCCGATTGTTGAAACATCAGTACGGCGACGAGCATGATTAGTTTGCCCTACGCCAAGAATTGCAACATTTCTCATGGCTTATGCCTCCAATGTAATGACGCAGTGATTCTGCATGCCTAGACCGCCTGCGCCGTGCGCAATCGCTTTATCAAACTTAACTTCACCATAGCCACCACTTAGCTGCTTATAGGCTTCGTGCAGACGAACTAAACCGGTAGCCATGATTGGATCTGCTGGAATCGCGCCACCTGATGGGTTAATTGATACTGCTGAGTTTTCGCTGTAACAGTTAATTGCTTTACCAAAATCAGCAAATCCCATAGCTTCAACCACCATGGCTTCATTAGCAGAAGAAGTCGCTGAAACTTCAGCAAGTTTAAATTGCTTAATATCAGAAATTCCAGCGCTCTTTAGCGCAAACTTAGTTGCGGTCTCAGCTGCTTTCATTTTTCCGGGGACTCGCTCAGTCAAATAGTGACTATCAATTGCTGAACCAATTCCAGTAATCCAAACTGGCTTATCGGAAAGTTTACGAGCAACGCTTTCCTTAGCAATCAGAATTGCCACTGCGCCATCGACATTACGGGAAATCTGGGGCGCAGTTAATGGGTCAGCAATTCGAACCGCACGAGCAATGTCATCGCGTGAAGGAGCACCTAACATTTCGACATCTTTGTTATGACTTGCTTTCCGCCACGATTCAAATGCGATAGTAATTAAATCTTCTTCCGAAGCGCCTGAATAAGTTAGATATTGATTAGCTAGCAAACCAGCTGCGCTTATGTGATCAAGACCAAGTGGGCGTTGGTAGAACGGCTCAGACAAGGTTGAGTAATATCCTGCCACGCTTGACTCTGAAGGTTTTGAGTAAGCAATCACAAGTGCTACATCTGCTGATCCGCCACTTACTTTGTTAGCACCATAGATTGCTCCAAAGATGCCATCTTCTTCGACACGTGATTCTTCTTTATGGTGTGCGCCCATTGCGCCAAGGAAGCCACAATTAGAGATCGAACGACCATCTAATACATCGCTTCCACAATCGATAATCACATCGATATCTTGGATTCTAAAACCACTTCCATTAAGGAGGTCATTTACGGTTGCCCCGATTAGATCGACATGCTGCATCGATCCCCACGCGCTGCGTAGTTGGGTTTGGGCACTTGCTACTATGGCTACACGCTCTAAGTCATCGTTCATCATGGAGGAAAAGTACCATGCCAAACGGTAGGTAGGGAAGGGTTTCTAGCCATATAATTCAGAAATGAGAGCCCAGTCATAGTGGATAAATTGGTTCTGGCCGAGTTGCTAGAGGTCTCTCAGCAATCCGAAAATAGTTTTGTCGGCAATTGTCTAACTGGTGCCCATGGTCGGATTTTTGGTGGCCAAGTTGCTGCCCAAGCGATGCGTTCGGCAACACTGGTAGTCCCCGATAAGCGAGATATTCATTCCTACTCCTGCCTTTTTCTTCGTCCGGGCAACCCAGAACTTAAAGTTCGATATGAAGTTTCCGAATTACGTAATGGCAAGTCATTTAGCACCTATCGAGTAGATGCCTTTCAGGATGTCGACAGCAGTGAAAGTTTAATTCTGACCTCAATTTCCTCTTTTCATATTCAAGAAGTGAGTCAAAGCTACCAAGATCAGATGCCATCGGTTACCCCAGCCGATGAATGTAAATTAATTGAATATACACCAGCTGGAACTAACTCTAGAGTCCGTGAACCAATTGATTTTCGATGGCCTGATGATTCGATGATTTCACCAGAGCCTTCGTCGCCACATCAGTTAACTTGGTTTAAAGCCAAGGAACGATTACCTGATAACCCAATGTTGCATGCTTGCGCTATGGCTTACATTACTGATTTAACGCTAACTCGTACCGCCCATTTGCCACTGAATAATTCACAGTCTAGGCAGCTAGGAGCATCTCTCGACCACGCTATGCATTTTCATCGTCCGTTTCGAGCAGATGAATGGTTGCTCTTTGAACAAGAGGCAGCCAGTTATTCAGGGTCGCGTTCAATTGCCAGCGGTAAGTTATTTACCAAAGATGGAGAATTAGCTGTTTCGGTGAGGCAAGAAGCTTTAATTCGCCAAGTTGCTATTAGTTGACTTACGGAAAGTTAGGTTCGGAAGGAATATGTTTAGTAATTCCAAATAGTTGAATTAGTTCTGGCGACATTTCAGAAATATCCATTTTCCAGAATGGGGCGTCAAAACCAGCATAAAGTCGATGGATTCGCCAGATGCCATCGCGCTTTTTATAGCCAATTCGATACCAGCCAGTTATTTCAACGGCGCTCTTAGAACGGCTAGAACCACTTAAAAGCAGGTATGCCAGTGTGGTTGCAGAATCTTCAGTTAAATCTTCGACGATGAAATTGACGATCATGTGGCGACGTTGATCTTTCTGATAGTTCCAGAATCGTCCTAACCATTCTAAGACTTGCTCTTTACCAACAAAGGGGCCAACTGTGCTCTCGCCCATAACAATGGCTTCCCATTGCGCATCAATATCGAAAACTTCATCGAGCATATCTATATTGCGCTCATCGAAACCCCAGCAGTAACGATGCAGCGTCTCTTGCAAAACTGATCGATCATCAAGTGCAGCGACTAACTTACGATCTTTTGCCAAAATTAGATTAAGAATATTCTTACGGCGAGACCAAGCTGGTAGCGGACGAAGCGTGATCGGCTCGTTAGCCATTACGCAACGCCTAGGTATGCCGCTTGCAGAGTTGGGTTATTTAGAAGTTCTTTCGATGTGCCAGTCAGAGTAAAGCGACCTTGTTCTAGAACGCTGGCACGGGCAGATAACGAAAGTGCTTCAGCCACATTCTGTTCAACTAAGAGCACTGTGAGGCCTCTTGCCGGCAGCCCCGCAATTAATTCAAAGAGTTGGCTAACTACGATTGGCGCCAAACCAAGTGATGGTTCATCTAGCATCAAAATCTTTGGCTTAGCCATTAGACCGCGAGCAATTGCGCACATCTGCTGCTCGCCACCTGAAAGTGAACCAGCCAGTTGATCTTTGCGCTCAGCTAATCGAGGAAACATCTCATACATTTCTTCGATTGATTCTTTAGTTTTTTTGCGGGCAGCAGCATGGTAGGCACCAAGTTTCAAGTTATCTTCAACTGAGCAGTCCGGAAATAGTTTGCGCCCCTCAGGGACAAGTACTAATCCATTCTCGGCAATTTTATGTGGCTTAATCTGGGCGAGGTCAACACCGCTAAAGTTAATTTCACCTGATGTTGCCTTGATAATGCCAGATACAGTGTTTAGCAGGGTGCTCTTACCCGCCCCATTGGCTCCCAAAATCGAGTAAATCTCGCCTTTATTAATACTTAACGAGACCCCATGAAGAACTGGCAGATCGCCATATCCCGAAGTCAGGTTATTTATCTCAAGAATTACTTCGCTCATTTTTCCGCCTTCTTTGCACCTAAGTAAGCCTCAATTACCTTTTGATTAGCCAACACCTCAGTCGGGGTACCTTCTGCGATTGGTAATCCATAATCAATTACCAAAACATGATCAGCAAGTGCTCTAACAACCTTGAGATTATGTTCAATAAAGAGAACCGATAGCCCTTCATTACGCAATCGTTTAATCATTTCAATTGCCCGATCTGCCTCAGTTGGATTAAGGCCAGCCATAACTTCATCAAGCATTAGCAGTTCAGTTTTCCCGGCTACTGCCCGAGCTACTTCGAGACGTTTACGATCTGCCAAAGTAAGTGACTTAGCCGAAACTAAGGCTCGGTGGGTCAGTTCCACTCGCTCTAAAGTTTCCCAAGCATGCTTTTCTGCGCGCCTGCGATCGCGATGCGATGCAAAGGCGCCGACCATTACATTCTCAAGAACAGTTAAAGATGGAATTGGGCGCACGATCTGAAAAGTTCTACCCAAACCACTGCTGGCTCGACGAGCTGGCCCTACATTGGTGACATCTTCACCGTTTACCGAAACGTTTCCGGCAGTAACATCTAAGTGACCCGAGATTAAATTAAATAGCGTTGTTTTACCCGCTCCATTTGGGCCGATAATTCCCATGATTTCGCCTTTGCGAACTTTTAAGGAAACACCACCTACAGCGGCCAGGCCACCGAATTGTTTAGTTACGTTAGAAACTTCTAATAGGGGAGTAGTGCTCATTTATTCCCCCCTTTTACAATTCTCAGTGCCCATCTACCAAACTGCTGTAGCGCACCCCAGAAGCCATGTCGGAAATAAAGTGCTGCCAAGATCAGAATGATTCCAACGGTTCCTTGCGAAATTCCCGCCAACGAACCTGCGAACTGACCACGTAGATACATCTGCCCAGGCTCTAAGAAAAGGGCGCCTAAGAACGGACCAAACAAAGTTCCGAGGCCGCCAATTAGAGCTAGTAACGGAATAAATGCACCAATTTCTAAAGTGCTTAGAAATGCTCGCGGATCTAGGTTGCCTAAGTAAAGAACATACAAGGACCCACCCAGTGAAGTCAGCGCAGCGCTAATTGCAAAAGCAATTGTTTTAATGGTTAATGGGTTAATTCCAGAAGCGGCAGCGGTTGCTTCATCATCGCGAACGGAGATCATGTAATAACCGAGGCGACCTCGAATTAAGAATAATGAGGCTCCCATACAGAAAACTAAGTATGCAAAAAAGACAAGTAACCAAATTTTTTGGTCAACAGTAGGCAAGCGATCGAAGGGAATTTGTATGCCTAAGGCGCCCTTAGTCCACGTGAAATAAAGAGCCAGCGACAGTGCCACTTCGGAAAAAGCCAAGGTTCCAATTGCAAAGAAGGAGCCACGTAATCTAAATAGTGGCCAAGAAATTGCAATGGCAACAGCAATTGAAATCATTATGCCAAGGATGATTCCTGGAATCGTTCCCCAATTTTGATCAGTTTTAGTTAGTGCCACACTGTAAGCACCAATACCCACAAACACTGCGTGGCCAAAAGAGAATTGACCGCAATAGCCGCCCAATATATTCCAAGCAACTGCTAGCCCACCAAATAGAAGACCTGCATTTACTAATGAATTGTAGTAATCATCTGCTGAGATGAGTCTTGCGACAATACCCAGAATCATCATTCCGAAAACAAAGCCGCCCCAAGATTTAAGCGGTGACTTGAGTGTGGTTTTTTGTGACGTCTTTTCAATTTCAAGAGTCATGCGAGCATTCCACCCTTCACAGATTTACCAAATAAGCCGTTCGGGCGAATTACAAGAACGATTAAGAACAAGGTGAACCAAACTGCCTGCTTAAGCTGTGGATCTAAGAGATAACCAGCTAAACCTTCAATTACACCAATTAAAATTCCACCAACTAAGGAACCTTTCACGCTTCCCAGCCCGCCAAGCACAACAACTGCGAAAGCCGGCAAGATAAAGCCGAAACCAATTTCGGTTGTGGCTGCGTAGCTTGGGGTGAGCAGCGCACCAGCCATTGCGGCAAGTGCGATCGAGATGCCAAAAGTCAGGATATAGATTTGATTGGAATTTATGCCCATCAGTGTTGAAGTCTTCTGATCTTGGGCAACTGCGCGCATGGCAGTTCCAACTATTGTGCGATTCAAGAACTGTATAAGTAACAAAGCCACGGCAATTGCAGATAGCAATATTATCAATCTTGGAATGCTGACATCTACGCCAAATGCGTTAATAGTTTTACCAGCCACAACGGATTGCGTTTGCTTGGCTTCACCGCGTGAGAGGGAGAGAACTAAGTTCTGGAATACGAAAATCAGGCCGAAGGTAGCAAACATCTGCATGTAATGATCATCTAGTAAGCGACGTATAACCAGAATATAAACCAGTGCTCCCAAAATAAAACCAAGTGGCGCGATAATCAGCCAAGCCGAGATATATGGATCAAGCTTTAAGTTCGTCTGAAGTAAATATGTAACAAACATGCCCAGCATCACAAATTCACCTTGGGCAAAGTTAGCGACGCGAACAACACCAAAGATTAAATTTAAGCCGATAGCAATGAAGGCGTAGATTCCACCTATTAGCAATCCCGAACTTAATACAATTGCGAGATCCATTTATTCCTATTTCTCTAAATTTGAGTTCTTGATATCTATAGCCTAATCATTACCTAAACTTATTGATTTCTGTAGACGTAAATTCGAAGAATTGGCTCCTTGGGCAACGATGCCCAAGGAGCCAATATCCCTCGGAGTTAGCCGGTTAAGGCATAACTACTTTTATTTAGTTTTAGCCTGCCAACTTAACAGATTCACCAGGCAGTTGAGCTGCATCTGGCCAAACTGCTGGAACAGTTCCATCAGCACGCCACTGAACAGCTAGCAAACGAATTGCAGTGTTTTGACGATCTGCATCCATCTTGATGCCGAAGCCATTTGGCTGACCACCTAGTGGGACTGTGATCGTTTTTGCTGCTGCTCCAAAGCTGGCGGGATCTACTTTTCCACCTGCTGCATCGATCATGCGAAGTGCTGCGATCATGCCTGTGTAACCAGTGCTAGCTACAGTTCCAAGTGGCTTAACCTTGAACTTAGCTTCGTAGGCAGTCCAGAACTTTCCGATTAAAGGAGCAAAAGTTGGATTAACCAATGGTGTTGTGTAAGCAACGACCATTACACCTGTTGCCACCTTTGCGCCAACTGCATCGAATAGTGATTTAGCATCGCCAGCACCTACGAGAACAATTGCCTTAGGGCGGAAGTTAAGCGCATCAGCTGTCTTTAAGAAAAGTGTGTTTGCGGCAAGGTAGCTAGTGATCATCCAGATATCTGGATCAAAAGCCTTTGCAGCAAGAACTGAATCTGTCACATCTGTCGCTCCAGCAGAGTGCTTTCCACGACCAACAGTCATGCCAGCATCAGTCAGTAGCTTCGCTTGTGTATCAACAACTGAGGTTCCATATAGACCATTTTCATGCTCTAGGAATACTTTCTTACCAGTCTTCTTGACTAGGTCTGCTGAAAGGAATTCAGCAGATGCCTTAGCGAAGTCAACTGCGCGAGGTCCAACGCGGAAGTAGTTGGTTGCACCAGCTGTAGTTAGTGAGTCAGTGATTGCGTGAGTTTCAACGAAAGTTTTGCTGTAACGAGCAGCAGCATCGCGAACACCTAGTGAGATTCCAGTTGAATAAGTTCCGACAAACATATCAACTTTCTTCTGAGTGATTAGACGAATAGTTTCAGTAGTGGCAACTGGTGTTGTCATTGCATCACCGTAGATAAGTTCAATCTTACGACCGCCAGCGGTTCCACCGAAGTCAGCAAGTGCCATTTCATAACCACGACGAACTTCGTTTCCTTCAGGTGATTGAACACCACTCTGCGGAACAACTACGCCGATCTTTAAACGAGGTCCGGCAAGAGTCTTTAATTTATATATATAAGATTTGCTCGTAACCTTGGTACAGATTAGAGTCGAACCTGACGAGTTCTTTGCTAGATCACCAGCAGCTATACACTTATCACCAGACTTAGCAAGTGGCAGATCAGCAGAAGATGAAGTTGCACTGACACCGAAGAGAAGTGCAGTTGCAGCTAGTACTGCAATTCCACGCGTTAGTTTTTTCATTACGCAATTCCTTTCCAAGAATTACTCAGACGGATCTCCATTTGAGAGCCTGCTCGTGCCACCCAACAACTTGATCGGACACTTACCTTACGAACGGTAGTTTGATTTTGGCAAATGTCAATCACTTTTAGGTAACGAAATTAGGTGGAAAATTGTTATAAAGAGCGATTTAGGTAGTTGAACGGCGTCCGAAATGTCTTAATTTTCAAATTAAAGCGAAGGCTTACTTGATGGCTATTGGATTGACCGGCGAGCCAACTCCGCGGGTAAAAGGCAGCGGGGCTCCGACAAAAAGGAACTCATAGACTCGATCGGCCGCACAATCGGCGGCCAAACTCTCGAGATCAAGGATTTCTGCTAACGGCATCCCCATATCTCGGATTGCAATCAAGTGAAAGGGAAGATCTTGATCTAAATATTCTGGGGGCATTACCTCGATAGCGTAATTATCGCTACCGACTGCCGAAATCTCATTTTTGGCTAGCCAATCAAGGCAACGAACTGAAAGCCCAGGTTCGCCGGCTTTAAATGCCGCCTTATCTAAATCATGGGTATAGCGATTACGCCAGCCGGTACGGATCAAAAGCACATCGCCACTTTTAATCTCAACTTTTTGATGCGCGATTACTTCTTCTAGTTCTTCCGGGGAAATTACATAACCCTTTTCGAGCCAATCAACTTTCTTATAACCAGCCACATCAATTAAAACACCGCGCGAAACTACGCCCGGACTTAAATTAGTAATTGCACCATGTTGGGCGCCTTTTTCATCGATGGTGTCAATAGAAAAACCATTGAAGAGTTTTCCATCGTAATGAACATGAGCAAGGGCATCCCATTGCGAAGCTGATTGCAGAGCCATGAAAACTACATCATCGGCATAACGAAAAACGCCTTTGTAGCCTTGATCATTGTGACCGGTCTCGCGCATATAGCGCATCGGGTTGGTTCTAATTTTGCCATCTTGTGGTCCGGTTTCATCAAAAGGGATAGCCATTGCAAAAACTTTTCCAGTTCGAGCAAGCGTTGCTGCGTATGCAATAACTTCTGGCGTAATGAAATTTAGCGTGCCTTTTTCATCTGCTGCACCCCAACGTCCCCAATTACTTAATCGCGCAGCAATATCGCGCCAAGGATCAACTGGAGTTACTTCTCCCATTTATAAAAACCCTCACCACTCTTTTGCCCCAGCTTGCCCTCAGCCACCATTTTGCGCAATAGCGCTGGTGGTTCGAAGCGATCACCTAGTTGGCTATGTAAATATTCGGCAATTGCTAACCGCACATCGAGGCCCACCATATCTGTTAATTTCAGAGGCCCAATTGGGTATTTATAGCCAAGTACCATACCTTTATCAATATCTTCAGCTGAAGCAACACCTTCTTCGACCATGCGGATTGCTTCTAGGCCGATTACTAAACCTAACCGGCTAGTGGCAAAACCTGGACTATCACCAACAATAATTGGCGTCTTATTGATGCCAACTACTGATTCGCGGGCAATTTCAGTGGTCGAATTTTTAGTTTTAGTACCGAAAACAATCTCTACTAATTGGCTAGCTGGAACCGGATTAAAGAAGTGCATGCCAACAAAACGCTCTGGAAACTTAAGCGACTTTGCTAATTCATTAATTGAAATACTGCTGGTATTCGACGCGATGATGGCATCTTTACTTAGTACCGCATCTAATCTGCCTAGGACGTCATTTTTTAGGGCAGGAATTTCTGGAACTGCTTCAATCGCAATGCGGCAACTAGGCAGTTCTTCAATACTAGTTAAGAATGTTAAACGCTTAGAGACTTCGGCCAATAGGACCTCTGCGCCGCGATCAATTGAGCTTTGAATCAATTTTTTGATGCGATCGCGTGCTGCAATTGAGGCATCATTATTTGCTTCAACTAAGAAAACCTCATTGCCTGCGAGTAGGTAAGCGTGCGCGATTCCCGAACCCATGCGGCCACCACCGATTACTGCAATTTTAGCCATTTAATTACCTTCCGAAAGTTTCCACGATGTTATTGAGATTATCAATTGTGACTTCTTCATTATCGCCCGAACCAACGGTCTGAAAAACTATTTCGGTTACGCCACGATTTGCATATTCAATTTCTAGTTTGTTGTATTGATCTTGCGCTTCAGCTGGGGTTCCGGCAATGGCGAAGTCATTGACCATTTCAACCGGAATCAATTGGCTAATACTTTCCCAGTCGGCGCCTTTTTCCAGAAAAGTTGCCTTAACTTGTTCAGCCACATCGCCCCAACCTGATTCATTGGCAGCAGCTGCGTAACTTGGCGTAGAGAAATAGAAAGCTAAATTCTTCTTCGCACGATCACGCGCAACATCGCCATCTTTGTCGATCGAGGTAATCCGCCACACCGCTAATTGAAGGTCACGATTATGTGCTGCCTTGCCTTCATTCATTGCGGGAAGCGCCACTTTGTCTAGATAATTTAGATTAGCAACGAGTGGATGAGTAGCTACGCCATCGCAAGAACGAGCCGAAAGTTTTAACATAATTTCATTAACGCCAGAACCCCAGATTGGCACTGGCGTGCGAGCCCCATCTAAATCTGGGTAGTTGCCTTTAAAGAATTTACCTTCATGCTTAAATTTCTTCTCTGCTGCCCAGGCCGTGCGCATAACTTGGACATATTCTTCCAGCCGGCTAGCTGGGTGATCGAAATCTTCGATTCCGTACCAACGACTTCGCATTCCTTGGGTACCCACACCGATACCTATTTCAAAACGATTATTTGTCGCAACCGCAATATCTGAAGCAGTAGCCGCCATCGCAAGTGGGGCACGAGTGAATGCGTAGGTAATACCAGTGGCCACACCAATTCGCTTAGTATGTAAACCAATTGTTAAGGCACGAATCAAAGCATCACGGCCTGGGTTTTCGGTAGTCCAGATCCGGTCAAAGTTTCGATCTTCAGCCGATTGCGCAACTTCTAAAATCGGCAAGAAAGCTGGTGTCGCAAGAACGATCGATCTCTTCATTTTCATTAACTCCTTGCTAATTTCGTTAATTAAAGATACTTAAAGAATTGCCAGCGCGTTAGCTGGTGAACCCACGCCGCCAGAAATATTTGTTGGTACCGAGGTGAAGAGAAAATCCCAGCGGTTTAAGTCAGCGCAGCAGACTGATAACTCTTCAAAGTTAAATAATTCACCGACAACTAGACCTAAGCCAGGCAGTATTCGTCTGTGCAGGTTGCCTACATTGGCGTCTCCTGGAGCTACTTCAGCGCCTGGGTTATCGCAGGCAACTGCAGAAATGTGCCAATTCCATAAGGTACGTGCCATTGACTCATCAGCAGCTAAACCTGCATAAGAAGGAGCACCTATCATTTCTGAGTACGCCTGTTTTTCATCAGCATGTAAAGCCAAGTATCTTTTGGTAAAACCAAATCGAATACAGAGAATGTCACCACGTTTAATCTCAACGCTCTGCGCAGTTGCCACCTGCTGCAATAATTCTGGCGTGATCGATCTTTCGATGAACGGGTCGTAATCGCCTTCAACGCTAGATAGATATCTTTCTACATCTAATAAAACGCCTCGTCCAGTAATACCGATCTTGGCCCAATTTTGAATTCCTAAACGGTCACCAATCTCGGTTGGATCTTCTGTGATGCCACCATAGAATCCAAATTCACGACAACGAATATGTCTGAATCCGTCCCATTGTGAAGAGGCTTGTGGATAGAAATCATCTAACTTGTCATCCCAAGTATTTCGATCATCAATAATCAAGGTGTGCTTGACTGCTTGCCGACCATATAGTGGAGGAGTAAGTGCATCTAATGGCAGAGTCAAACCAATTCGTTCGCCAGTTTTAGCTTGGGCCAAAGCGGACAACACGGTGGCATCATCAAGATTATTTAGAGTGCCATACTCATCATTCTTGCCATAGACATCCCAAGAGTATGCGACACCAATCTTGGCAATCTTTGGCAGTTCGTCATATTCTGGCAGTTCTATGCGCTTGAAATTGGGCATTAGTTTAGAATTTCAAGTGCCAGATCGCGTAGCGCAGTTGCATGACGTAAGTAAACGTGAATTCCCATTTCCCAAGTAAAGCCTAAGCCACCGTGAACTTGAATAGCGGTTTCAATTACCTTAATCGAAGCGTCAAACGCGTAGATCGCTGAATCTCGACGCATTTTTTCGTCAAGTGCACCCATCATGGTTGCGGTTTCGGCAAGTTCAACCAACATCTGGGCATCTGCTAAATAGTGCTTAATGATTTGGAATTTACCGATTGGTTGCCCGAATTGTTCACGTGTTTTCACATATTCAACAGCCTTGTTCAACATCGCAAATGCTGCTCCGGCTGCCTCTGAAGCCCAAACTAACGCAAGTTCTTCGGCAGCAGCTTTAGTAAATTCAGTCTCGAATTTTCCTTCAGCTAACCGAAGAGAGTCGGCGTAATCATCGGCAAGGGCTTGCAAGTCTGAAGTAGAAACTAATGAGTCAGCACCACCAGTTAAATTCTTAAGTACTTTGGTTTCGCCATAACTTCCAAATGGAATGATGCCAAGTTCGCCAGAGGAACGAGTTTTAATCGCAAAGGACACTGGCCCTGCGTATTCGCGAGCTGCAGCTGAGAAACGCTTGGCCATGATTGTTGTGATCAATGGAGAAGGTAGAACTGATTGGCCCCAGAGGTGGCCAATTGCAACTAAATCACGAAGAGTCGCTCCAGCACCGCCGTCAGCTTCAGAAATTCCGATGGCATCCCAACCACCTTCAGAAAATTCCTTCCAAGTAATTGGCTCAGCAACTGAATACATCGAAACCGGCGCACCATTAATTGCGCTCTTTAACATTTCTCGCAATCCAGCAGCAGCTTCAACGCCGATTTCATTTAACTCTAGATCAACAGTTTTGCTCACTTTGGAAGTCCTAACACTCGCTCGGCCACAATGTTTCGCTGGATTTCGTTTGTGCCTGAATAGATTGAGGCAGAACGACTCTCCAAATATTGGTGTCTCCAGTGTGCGCGATGTGAGGAACAAGAGATTTTAATTCCTAAATTAGCAATCTCTTTCCATAGATCGCTCCAATACACCTTTAAACCAGCGGTTGCAGCGAAGAACTTCACTTGGTCATCCTCGCGCGCAACTGACTTACTTACTTGCCATTTAACTAATTCTGTTCGGGTATCAAGGCTTTGGATTAGCTCTTTATATTCGCCGTTTCGGGCACAGCAATTGACTAATAGATCCATATCGGCACGAAGTTCGATATATCGCACTGCACCTTCAACAGATCCACGCTCATTCTTGAGGATCGTCATTGAAACGCCCCAGCCATTTCCTACGCCACCTAAAACGTCACTATCTGGAATAAATACATCATCGAAATCAGTTTCACTGAAATGTTGGCTACCAGAAATTTGCTTGATTGGGCTAAGCGAAATTCCAGGAGATTTCATATCTGCTAAGAAAAGTGAGAGATTCTTATAGCGTGGCGCTTTGGCATCGGTACGCACCAAAAGCAGGCAACGGTGTGAATATGCGCTGTAACTTGTCCAAGTTTTGCGACCACGGACGGTAAATCCACCATCAACTTTGGTTGCCAGAGTCTTAACGTTAGCTAGATCAGAACCCGATGCTGGCTCAGAAAATCCTTGGCACCAAACATCTTCACCAGAGAGAATTGGATTTAAAAATCTATCTTTCTGCTCTTGAGTGCCGTGTTCGATTAAAGTTGGCGCAGTCAAAATACGACCGATACGACCCAGCGCATCGGGTGCCTGAGCGCGAGCTGCGGCCGAGGCGAAAGCAACTTCATGAGCAAGTCCTAAACCTTGACCACCATATTCGCGCGGAATCGATAAGCCTGAATATCCGCCAGCGTAAAGAGTGCGATCCCATTCGCCACGAATCTTGACTTCTTCGACCTCAGAGAGAGCGCCACGATTTTCGCGCCAATACTGCGAAACATTCGCCTGTAGCCACTTCGATGCTTCTGCCTCGAAAAGGACAATATCGTGCCCAGTGTCGTGACCGGCTGTGCCTGCCGAGGTGCTCGCTAGAGTTGTCATAACTTTTCCTCCATAAACCTTTCAAACGGTTGGTTGGGATAGTACAGTGGCGTTAGATTTGGGTCAACAGATAATGGCCATTATTTTAAATTTTCACATTTAAGCCGATATCGGGGAGAGGGAGGTAAGAGATGAGTGATTTGGTTAAGGTAGAAACAGTTGATTTCATCACCACGATTACCCTGAATCGCCCCGAAAAAAGAAATGCCCTAAATCGCGAAATGCGCATGTTTATCAAACAGGAGATGGTTCGGCTTAACCAAAGCGATGCCACAAAAGTAATAATTCTTACCGGCACTGACCCAGCATTTTCAGCTGGTGTTGATTTCTCCGAGCTAGAAGATCCTGACACAGATTTTAGCGAAATTGGCCCGTTATCTGGCCCCTTCTTTACCTCGGATGTTCCGGTCATTGGTGCGATTAATGGTGCTGCATATACCGGCGGCCTCGAATTGGCCCTCTCCTGCAATTTACTAATTGCATCCGAAAACGCGATTTTTGCAGATACCCACGCAAAGATGGGAATGATGCCAGGTTGGGGACTCTCAGTTCATCTACCAATCGCAGTTGGTTCAAATCGAGCGCGCCAGATGATGACTAGCTGCCAGCCAATTTCTGCATTAAAGGCTTATGAGTGGGGTTTAGTCAGTGAAATTGTTTCGCATGACCAACTAATGAAGCGTGCTTGTGAAGTCGCAGCTACAATTGCCGAACAAGATATCGCGGTCATTCGTAAAATTGGAGTTCTTGCTAATAAGAATCGGCATGAGCGTGACAAGAGTGCTTGGCTAAACGAACAAGCTGCCTTCATAAAAATTAAGCCAGGCAAATGACCATTGATTCAACTGCAGTCGCTGATACCCTAACGACAATATTTCCAGCCATTACGGAGGCTCCACTTGGTAAAGAAGATTGCCAAAGCAGAGAAGGCGATAAATGGCGCCAACCGAGATCAGGATATTCTCGAAGCGGCGATTCATATCTTTGCCGAAAAGGGTTACGTAGGGTCTTCACTACAAGAAGTTGCCGATTCAGTTGGGTTAATGAAGGGCAGCCTGTATCACTACATTTCTTCCAAGGAATCGCTGCTTTATCGCATGTTTCAGGAAGCCCACGAGCAAGCAAATTTGATTATTGCCGAAGTAGACGCAAAGAATTTGAATCCCGAGGAACACTTACGCGAATTCGTTCGCACTCTGGCTGCCTTTTATGTGATCAATCAGGAGCGAGCAAGTATTTACTTCCGCGAATCTCGCCATCTAACGGGCAAAGATCGCGAAACAGTCAAAGAACAACAGAAGGCATTTCGGGCGCATGTGCGCGGTTTGATCGAAGACGTTCACAAAGCTGGATTAACGCGACCAGATCTAGATATTCGAATTGCTTCTTACTTCTTGCTAACAGCTGTAAACGGTATTCATATTTTCTTACAAGCTCAACACGGAGCAAAAGCAGCACAAACAGCAGACGAGATCTCAGATCTAGTCTGTTCAGCAATCCTTACTCGCGATTCGCGAAAGGCCAAATAGATTTAGCAAACTCCGCACAGGCTGGGTTCGCTAAGTTTAGAGTTAGCAACCAATTGACTGGAGTAACTTCATGAAAAAACTGCCTCTGCTGCCAAACCGCGCAGGAATTGCAGCGATCGGAACTCAACTGCAGTTCTGTGCCCTACGCACACCCAATAAAGTGGCAATTGAATTAACGTCTGGTCCGAAACGTACATTTGGTGAGTTAGATCAGCGTAGTAATCGGTTAGCAAATGCCCTTCTTGGTAAAGGTTTAGTAAAAGGCGATCGAGTCGCAATTTGGTTGACTAACACCCTCGAATATATGGATTCATACATTGCCTGCGCTAAAGCTGGCTTAGTTATTGTTCAAATTAACATTCGTCATAAGCCTGCTGAAGCTCAGTACCAATTAGAAAACTCGGGATCTAAAGCAATCATCTTTTGCGATGCTATCTCACAATATGTTGATGAACTTAACTTGGCTGGTGACTTCTTAACCATCACAACTGGCAAGGTTCACGTTAAAGGTTCGGTTTCATTCGAGACTTTCTTGACGCAAGGGGCAAATGTCATGCCACCGGCGCCGGCAGATGATGATCTGTTAGTTATCGGATACACCAGCGGAACAACTGGTTTTCCAAAAGGTGCTGAGTTAACTCATCACTCAGTAAAAACTTTAGGCCAGGCCAATGCGTTAACAAATCGTTACGCGATGGCCAGTACTCAAGTTTTCGGACTCTCGCTTTCATTCACTGCCGGAATTCCAGCGCATGTACTAACTCACATGTGGGTCGGCGGTACAACGGTTCTGATGGATGAATGGGATACCGAACTACTGGTTGAAAGTATTGCAAAACATCAAGCAACCTTCACAATTATTCCAAGTCCACCGATTGTTGAATTTTGCGCAATCGTTGATAAAGCACCAAAGAAAGTTGAATCACTTGTCGCGTTTCTACACTCATCTTCCAAAGCGCCACCGGAGCATCTAGCGATGTTGGTTAATTCACTTGGTCCGCGTTTAGTTGAAGGTTTGGGCATGACTGAAAACTCTGGTGGCCTCATAGCCGCGACGCGAGCTAGCGATTATATAAATCCGCGCCCAGATATATTTGAATCAACTGGTATCGCAGCACCTGACACAATCGTAGATATCATCGATGAAGATGGAAATTTATTGCCGCATGATGGCGAAGCCGTTGGCCAATTAGTTGCGCACTCAGGCTCTCTAGCTCGTGGCTACTGGGGAAATCCAGAAGCAACCGCAAAGTCATTTGTTAATGGTTGGTACAACACCGGAGACTTAGGCCGCATTACCCCAGATGGATATATTTACATGATCGACCGCCGAAACGATTTGATTTCAAGTGGTGGCATGAATGTATATCCAAGTGAAATTGAACGAGTCATTCTCACAGTTCCAGGAGTTACGCTTTGTGCCGTCGTGGCAGCGCCTCATGAAAAATGGGGACAGACACCAGTGGCATTTGTGATTTCAAATACCGAATCTTTGTCAGCAGATGCAATCAAGGAAGTTTGCAGTAAAGAATTAGCAAATTACAAGCTTCCATCAGAAATTCGGATTGTTAAACAATTGCCAACAAATACCAGTGGCAAGATTCTTAAGCATGAACTACGCGATCAGTTGGAGAACGAAAAGAAAACTCAGTGAATAAATCCACTCAGGTAACTTCCGCAGAGCCTGGAATTGGTTTAGCGGTAGTACTTGGGTTAATGGCTGGTATTTGCTCACTTTTATCAGCTGGGGCTGCCGTTGTGCTGCCAAAGTTGGCAACCGATATCAATATCTCAACCACGCTTTCAGTTTGGGTAATTAGCGGATTCTCACTTGCTTACGGTGTAACTATGGCTGCTTATGGTCGCATCGCTGACCTTGTCGGACTGCGCTTACCGCTAACAGTCGGAACAATCATCATGTCAGTCGGTGCGCTAATTGCTGCGCTCGCCAGTAACTTCGGAATATTGATGGTGGGTCGAGTTCTACAAGGCCTTGGTGGCGCCGCAGTTCCAGTTTTGGGCGTAGCTATTGTTACAAGTTTCAATGATCACAAGTTGAAAACCAAAGGTCTTGCTTTAGTCACGGGTCTTTCATCTGCCGGCGCCGGCATTGGACCGCTAGTGGGTGGATTACTTGAATACGTTGGTACCTGGCGATTATCAATCGGCATCACTGCGTGCAATGCGATTTTGCTAATGCTCATCTGGAAACAAGTCCCACATAAAAAATCAGCTGCCAAATTTGATCTGGTTGGCGCACTTCTATTTACTGGCGTGGCTGCTGGCTTAGTTGCAATTATTCAATCTGTATCAACTGGCATGACGGTACGAATTATCGGTGCCGCGCTTTTAATCGTAACTCTGCCAGCGCTTCTGATTTGGGTTAAAGGTCACCCAACTGGTTTCTTGCCAATCTCTGTCTATAAAAATAAAGAGGCAATGCGCGCAACATTTGCCACAATATCAATTCCGGCTGCTTGGTTTTCAACTTTAGTTGCGGTCCCGATTTACTTACATAGTCAAGGTTTAGAACCAATTGAGATTGGTATCGTTGTCGCACCTAGCGGCTTGATTGGATTTCTTAGTGCGAAATATTCAGCGCGAGCGATCGCAAAGTTTGGCGCAAATAGAACCCTAATTTTTGCCGCCTATTGCTCGATTTTAGCCCTACTTATCGCTTTTTATGGGTCGCATTTCGTACAGCCGTATGTAATGGCAGTTTCGATTTATTTGGTGACGCTTGGTTTTGGAATGGCACAACCAGCTATGGTTAATCGAATTAATCAAGTCGTTACCGAAGATGTTCGTGGCATCGCACTTGGTATTGCAATCATGACTATTTTTGTTATGGGCAGTATCGCAGCAGCCATGATTGGTGGTTTTAGCGATGTTTTAGGGCTCGACTACACTTTGCTTAGCCTGCTCGTTGTGCCAATTTTTGTGCTTTGTTTAATTTGGCCAACTAAGAACCGCCCTCGTTGGTAATTTATTTAATCGACTTGATATGCGCGGGTAGATAAGAAAATTTCCCAGCTGCCGTCGATGGCGACAACTCCATCAGACTTAGTTATCTCATAACCAAATTCAACGCTTCCGGCTGGTCGTTTTGGATGTGGCTTGATTGAAAGCACAGTCAATACGTTATGAATAGTGTCACCAGGCAAAACTGGCTTGCGGTAATTAATTATTTGATTTGTAATTGCCAGCCCAGTACCCGAAAATAAACCAAGCCGTTCGTTTAGCCCAGATGCGATACCAACAACTGCTAAGCCAGGCGGAAATAGTCCACCAAAGATTCCATATTGTTTAGCAAATTCATTATCAACATGCATCGGGTTCATATCACCTGAATACATCGACCAGAACAGTCCGTCGGCCGCAGTGAAGGTGCGTCCTTGTGTTTGGAATTTGTCACCAACTTTGAAATCTTCAAAATATTTCGCATTAGGCCCAACAGGTGGCATAGGTGACATTAAGGATCCTTTCGTGCTCTGATAATTTCCTCTATACTCCCAAACGTTAGGTTAAAACGCCAGCGCTTATTGGAGAATCACATGGTTGAAGGCAACGCACCTGCACTTCTAGTTTCTCAGGTTGATGGAGTCCTCTGGTTAACTATTAATCGACCGGGCGCCCGAAATGCCATAAATAGCGAGCTAAGTGATTTACTCCTAGAAGCTATTACCGTTACTGCGCAGGATCCCAAGATTCGGGTCGTTGTTATTCAAGGCGATGAGAAAGCATTCTGTTCCGGTGGCGACATAAAAGAAATGGGTGGCGATAAAGCTACTCTGGCCAAGAAATTGCGCCAAGCAACTCTCATTGCTGGCGGCATCGCAAACTTAGCAAAACCAGTAATTGCTGGCGTTCGAGGTTATGCCTCAGGTGCTGGCTTCAGTTTGGCTATGGCCTGTGATCACATAGTTGCACAAGATGATGCCACCTTTACCTCAGTATTTAGTAAGCGCGGATTAATTCCGGATTTTTCTGGAACATTTTGGTTAGCCCGACAAGTTGGCTTACATCGCGCGAAGGATATTGTTTTTAGTGCTCGTCCAGTTGGCGCGGTCGAAGCTCACAATCTTGGATTAGTTACTACTTTGACAACAGCGCAAAGCTATCAAACTGAGTTAAACGCAGTAGTTAATCGATTTGCCTCAGGTCCGACACTTTCTTACGGTTTAGCGAAGCGTTTGCTAAATCATACTTTTGAAAATGATTTAGCTAAAGCTCTAGAACTCGAAGGTTTATCCCAAAGCGAACTCACCACAACTCAAGATCACCTAAACTCAATTGCTGCGTTTAAAAATAAAACAGAGCCAACTTTTGAAGGTCGTTAAAAACTTAATTGTTAAGAAGCTGTATAAGTTGACTGACCTTCGGCAATTGATTCTTTCACTCGCCCTTGAGTAACCAAAACTTCGAGATGAGCGCTTACTTCTAAAACGGCAAGCATCGCATTAAATGGGTCTAAATCTTCAAGTTTATGTTCGCGACGAGTCCACTTCAGCGCACCGCCGATTGCGAAAGCATTTACCAAGCCAGCCACAACCGCTTTTTCAATTAGATCTAGCCTTTCAGCATGATGATCAAATAATTGATCAACTCTTGCGTGTGCAGAGGGAGCTACTGGGCCATGGCCAGGAAGTAGAACTGCATCTGGCAGTGACTTAATAATCGCTAGGGAGCGCAGATAGTCGCCGAGTGGATTCGATTGCAAAATAGGCTCAAATCCAATTGATGGCGTAATTGTTGGAAGAACATGGTCGCCAGCAAAAAGTAGGGCAGCCTTTTTGTCATGAAAAACTAAATGTCCGGCAGTGTGACCTGGAGTTTCAATCGCATCTAAAGTTCGCTCCTTTAGATGAATAGGGCCTTCTTCCATCCATTCATCAGGTGGGTCCCAGCCCAAGCCATCTTCGCCATGCTCATTCATCCAATCTGAAATGGTCTCAGATATTGCGTGCGCTCCGACTTCTCGCAGTCTGTTCATTTGAGCAAGCATCGGATTGCGGGAATGGGCACGGTAAAGGTCTAATGAGGGTTTTTCTTTCGAGCCGAGTGCGATTTTTGTCCCTAAATTTTTGCGAATTTCAAGCGCCTGCGAGTAATGGTCACGATGGACATGAGTTATCAAGAATCTAGATACATCTGATAATTCAAAGCCAAGTGAGTTTAGCCCTTTACCCAAGAGTTCTTTTGATTCAGGTATTGACCAACCAGAATCTACACAAGTTAAATTTCCATCTTCCACAATTAAATAAACATTTATTGCTCTAAGTCCATCATTTGGCAACGGCAGCGGAATTCGATAAACGCCTTCGCTAACTTCGAATATTCCTGCTTCAGTCCACGCAAATCTATTTAGCGGTTGGTTTGTCATTTGTCAGAGTATAACTTGCTTTAACAGTTATTTCGAAGAGCAAATTCCGTAAATGCGAATAGAAGTTCTTAAGGTCAAACAATTGTGGCCGAGATTATTTCTTTGGCGGTGTGTTCTTCGGCAGTTAGTGTCATCGAAATAAGGCTTTTCAGTCGGTCAGCACCAAAGGGCATTTCATCAGCCATGGATTCAAGATGAGCTATTTCTTCATTACGATCCCAATCAAATTCATCTTCACTTGATGATGAAACCTTAGTTAGAGTCCTTCCATCTTTAGCATCAATCTCAAGAATAAAAGAGCGGGGCTTTAATGTTTCATCTGGAATGACCGTAATTTGATGAACTAATCTCAGAAGAGCGGGATCTTCGCGCTTAAGGAGGTCTTCACTTTGAAAAGAGCGCTTTAATATCGCAACTGCTAAGCAGTACTGCGAACTCATTAAAGCGTTTCCGACATCATAGAAAGGGCCCAGATAATCAGTTCCTGGGTATGCCGCTTCGGATGCTGGCAGAGTTAATCGAATTGCTGAAATCTGCCCTGGGTCTATCTCGTATTCCTTCGCCATATCAATGGCTTCTACAACCGGTCCTTGCAGAATTCCGCATACTGGATAAGGCTTATAAGTAATGCTTAAACTTCGCCAAAGTGAACCGAGGTCATGACCAATTTTTTCTACACCCTCGGTGCTTCCCATAAATGCGGCATAAAATCCACCTTTTCCCTCTAACGCTTCAGGTGAACCAGTCCCTCCTGCGGCGGCTAGGTTCGCTGCCAAAATTCCATTCCTAGCAGCTAAGCCAATTTGAAATTGCCATTCCTGGGTACCTGATAACCAAGTTTGATTTGTGCCAGCGGCCATGCTTGCGGCAATCCCAAGTGCGTTGGCAGTTTGCGCTGCATTAAGTCCCAACAATTTAGCGACGGCAGCAGTGGCCCCAAAAACTCCAAAAATTCCACTAGCTCTAAAACCTCGAGCAGTTGTTCGCACGGCATAACCATCACTTAACGCCCCGGCTGTTTCATACCCAGCAGCGAGCGCTGTTATTAATTCTTCGCCTGAGCAATTTATTTTTTCGCCAATCGCCAAGACTGCTGGAGTAACAATTGTGCCAATATGCATCAGGCCAGGAAAGTAGACATCGTCCTGGCATCTAGCGTGAATCAGAATTCCATTAAGAAAGGCAGCAGTCTCGGGGGAGGCAACTTTGCCACTAAGTAAAAGACGAGAACTTGCCGAAGCTCCACCCTCATTTAATTCAGCGGAATATCGATTTGAAACATCGACCAAAGATCCTGCTGAAACTGCCATGCCGAGGTTATGAAGCAAACTAACTTTTATTTTTTCCCGAACAGCAAGAGGTAAATCAGCATATTTAAGAGCAGAGGTAAATTCAGCGAGTCTGCCAGTAATGGTGCTCATCACATCTGCTCCAGTTCTGCTTAAAAAATGGTGGGAACATTTGGGTTTAAAGTATTTACATTCCACCTATCGATTGGTAGGTTTCTAAGGTATCTTGAATCTGACTTGGCGGCAAGATTATTGATTGGGAGATTAACTTATGAGCGCAAAAAGTGAATCAATTCTTAAGAAAGCACAAGAGCTGGCGGTAACTGAGCTAGCTGTTTTGGGTCGCGAAGCTGAGTCAGTCAATGTAATCAGTGATGAATGGTGGGAGCGACTAAATTCAACTGGTCTGTTAAAACTTACAATTCCGAAGGAATATGGCGGCGAAGGTCTGACGCTAACTGAGTACTTCCCAATTTTAGAGGTATGCGCTCAAGTTCACGGCGCGGTACGAATGATTATTCATGGCGCTAACGGCACTTGGCGAGCACTTGAGAAATTTGGTACGCCAGAACAAAAAGCGAAATACCTGCCATTGCTTGCGCAAGGAAAATATAACGGTTTTTGTATTACTGAACCTCGCTCGGGTAGCGGAACCGATGTCGGTACAACTGCTCATCAAACCCAAGATGGTTGGATTTTAAATGGCATGAAGCAATGGGCAACCCTTGCGAGTAAAGCCACACATATTTACATCCCAGCTAGATCTTTCTCGATAACTGGTGAAGATCTTGGAATCACTACTTTCATGGTCGAACCAAATCGTGCCGGAGTTGAACGCAAACACATGGCTCGCACCATGGGCTGCAAAGGTCTTGATCACGACGTGTTGTTTTTCAAAGATTGCTTTATTCCAGCAGATCAAGTTTTAGGCGAAATCGGCAACGGTCTGGCCGTGGCTTTTGAAGGCTTCTTAGATCCAAGTCGCCTTTCGATTGCGCTCTCTTGTGTTGGTTTAGCACAAGGCGCACTCGATCAAGCGCTTGCTTTTTCAACCAGACGTGAAACATTTGGAAAATTGATTTCTTCGCGCCAATATATTCAAGGCAGATTAGCTGAAATGGCAGTTGATATCGCAGCAGCTCGTGCCTTAGTTATGGATGTAGCTGCCCGTTTTGATCGCGGCGAAAATATCTCAACCGAAGCGGCCATGTGTAAGTATCTTGGACTGGAAATGGTCGGTCGAGTAACTGATCACTCAATCAGAATTCACGGTGGCGTTGGGTATAGCGAGGCATACCCAATTGAGCAGATGTATCGTGATGCTCGCGGTATGTGGTTTGAAGAAGGAACTGCCGAGATTCAAAAAACTGTAATCGCACAAGGATTAATCAAGAACTGGGCGCCAACATTGCCAGCTGAATTTTACGGACCTGATCCATCTCAAGATTCAACTGAGTTCGCAGTTCAGTAATTCAGGCGGCTGAATTCAATGACCACACGCTTAGAGTTGGTCGGACATGGAATCAGCCATTCGCTTTCACCTAAAGCGTGGAACCGAATTTTTGCAGCTCTTGATATCCCATACGCCTACGGCCTGCGCGATATTGAAGAAACCGGCTTAGCTGCGGTCATTGATGATCTTCGAAGTGGTCACCTGTTTCAAGTTCATGTGACGATGCCATACAAGCAGTGGGCATATTCGGTAGCTGAAGAACGCAGTAATGAGGTAGCAATTACCGGTGTATCTAATTTATTATCATGTAAAAATGGCGTTATCGTAAGTAGCAATACTGATGTCGAGTCAGCTCGAATTTTGTTTAAAGAGCGCTCTGGTCAAAACCTTGAGCGAATTTTAATTCTAGGCGCAGGTGCGACAGCAGCATCACTTACTTTAGCTGCGTTAGATTTCTCTGATCATGTTTCTGTTGCTAATCGAAATGATGCCCGCACCGATGAACTGATTAAACGTGATTGGCCTAAGAAAGTTCATAAAGTTCTTTGGGAAGATCGCGAGAAGGCCGCGAAAGAATCTGGCCTCATTGTAAATACGACTTCGGTTGGCTTGGTAAATGATGATTCACCTTTGCGTTACTGGCCAGAGAATTCAAGTGCTGATCTTTATGACCTGATTTACCGACCAAAACTAACCATGATTCAAGAGCAAGCTAAAGCTAGTTC
>Ga0209550_10000744_pt1 | contig 31188 bp, 24 predicted proteins | sample LauGreSuBDMM15SN_2_FD_187567 | JGI IMG/M metagenome (GOLD analysis project Ga0209550, IMG submission 187567) | Freshwater lake microbial communities from Lake Michigan, USA - Su13.BD.MM15.SN (SPAdes) (version 5) | ecosystem: Environmental > Aquatic > Freshwater > Lake | place: Lake Michigan... | reverse complement strand
CTACTCCTGTAATGGCTCCGTTTAATTCTCTTCGAATAGAATCGGTTTGTTTTTCTAATATAGCCATATTCAACCGTGCTTTTTGACTCTTAGTAGCTATATAAAAGTCAGATACATTCTTGGCCAGGGCTTCAGTAAAATATTTAGCAAACAATTCGTTTTCAGAAGACATATCTATAGTAATAATCGAAATCTTTTTGTCTTTTTGGGCTACGATTAAACTCGTCTTCGACAAGTCTTCATAAATTTCACCCATAATACTATCGTGTACTCGGGTAAAACACTTCCGCTTGGTAAGAGGAGGGAATTGTATCGCTTTCAATTTTGGTTCTTCATTCCATTTATCGCGCCATTCTTTAGTATGAATGTACATTTCGGCCAACGAAATCGTATCAGTTCCAGCGAGAACAGGCTGCATCAAGGTTTGCTCTACCATCGAGCGGGATTTAAAAAATTCAATCAAGTTGGCTCCTGAAAAGGCTCCTCCTCCACTGCCTCCCAAATCAAATCCAAAAGAACTGGCCAGACCCAATGCCCCGCCTAATCCCCCTCCTGATTTATCGTCTTCCAAGGCAAAAGACAAAGTTGCGGTGTAAATAGGCTTTTTTATAAAAGAATACGTCAATCCTATTGCTGCTCCAATAAATCCTGCCAACACAATGATTTTCCATTGCGAGAGCAAATAAGCATACCACTCCTTTACTTTTTGTATCAATTCTTTTAACGATATTTCATCGTTGGTATTTTGTTTGTCCATAGTACCGTTATCCGTTGATTTTCTTATTCGAGATGATTTTTTTATTTGAAAGCAGTAATCACTAGCAAAGCCAGACTTGACATTACACTTCCAATACTTATCCATTCGCCTAAACTCTTTTTGGTTGTTTCTGGTTTTTCAGGGACTACAATTTGAGAACCCGGCAATACCTTAGGATAGGACCTGATGAACAAGAAAGAGCTAGTGACCGCTGCCTTACCATTCGGGTAAATAATATAGGCTTTCTTTTTGTATCCTTTATTATCCAGTCCACCAACAGCATTAATGTAATATCCAAATCCTTTCCCTTTATCATAAGGAATCTCTGAAGTCAACAGCACATTACCTGTAACTTTCACCCCATCATTAAAAAATGAGACTTCGATATTATCTCCGGGAAATAGCAGTATATTAGAATTATTTTTTGGATTTTTCACAATCGATTTCCAATCGATCGGAATAGTGGCATAGTCTTTTAATTTTTTACCTAAATTCAAATCTATACTTTCAATTATTTCGATTTGTTTCCCTTGTATGGGTCTCTTGATTTTAACCCCATTTATGTTTGCGAATGGGGTCAGACCGCCGGCACGTTTCACAATATCATAAATTCTTTCTTTTTTATTGGCCAAAACATAGTTACCGGCATAATTCACAGCTCCACTCACCGTTACCATCTCTGGCTTTTCATAAACCGGCATTTTGCGAATACTTACTACATCAAATGGAGCCAGCTCAAAGTTTTTTAACTGCTCGTTGTTATCTGGTGTAATCTCGATATTAAATAATTGCGCTTTATTTAGATTGGAATTGTCTATTTCTTCCGACTTAACCATTCTTGCCACCTCGACTCTTTTGGAAGCTGAACCTGTCAACCCACCTGCCTGCAACAATAAATCATTTAAAGTCAAATTTTCATGGTAGTCATAAATACCGGGGCTTTTAATCTCGCCAGCAATGGTTACTTTATACTCTTCGACAAAGTCCAATATAGAATAAACTGTTATTACATCTTCCTTTTTTAAAGCAATATCAAATTCAGGATCTCCTAATAGTGCTTTCTCTAAATCAACTTGCACTATTTCTTGTGTTAGATTAGGTTTAAGACGAACAATCCTGGCTCTTTTAGTATAGGCATCTTCTTTTAATCCATCGGCTTGGCTAATTAGATTTGAAATTCGCATTCCTTCATAAAAAGAATAGGTATCCGGCCTGAAAATAGCTCCATTAATTATAATTCTATTTTCAAAACGATTTAGAATTTTAGAAACTTGATAAACATCTCCAGCAATCGGTTTATAACTGTCAAATTGTAATGCTTTTAGATCTTTTACCCTAAATTCCTTATCGGTCTTTTGCACAACATTCACCGAGGCTGTAAAAGCAAACTCATTAAATCCTGAAGTAAATACCAATAAATTCCTAAAAGTCTCTCCTTTTTTCATTTCAAAAATACCAGGTCTTTTCACTTGTCCCTCAATGGTAACTCTATAAGAATAGGCTGGAATCCGAATGACATCATTGTCCTTTAAGCCTATATTATCCGATTGGTTTCCATTAACCAAAAAATTATATAAGTCAATAATCTTGAATACTTTATTATTTCTAAGTAATTCAATATTTCTATAACTTCCGTTTATTCCTGGGCCCCCGCCTAAAAACAAAGCATTATAAACTGTTGCCAAGGAGGATATGGAATAGTTTCCAGGTTGCTTGCTACCAATAATGGTGATTTTAATAGTTCTAATACGACTCAAACTAACCCCTACTTGGGATTGTCCTGATCCAACCGTACGATATACTCTTGCTAAGGCCGTTTTTATTTTTTGGGTTGCAGCCTCGATAGACATTCCTAAAACAGAAATCTGTCCTACATATTGAATATTTATCTTACCTTCTACCGTTACTGGAATACTAGCACTAAATTCCTGAACACCATAAACATTAACTTGTAATTCATCACCAGGCCCCAAAATATAATTAACTGGAGTAGCTATTTTTAAATTAGGTTCGAAATTTAAAGTAGGATTATCAAACAACTCGGATCCAAAAACGAGCGCGTTTAAATTGTCTTTTATTTTATTATTAACAATATTTTCTTGTTTTCTAGACGATTCTTCTGTTGCTACTACAACAGGTGTAGGCCCTCCTAATCGAGTTCTTAATTTGGCAAATTCGGTTGCGGACATTCCTTTGGCCAGAACCATAGGCTGCACTTGATCAAGGGTTGTATTATTGGCTTGTAATTGCATTTTAATTTTCGCAACATCACTATCAGATAAGGATTCCACCTTAAGTGCACTCAAATCATTCCCTTTCAATATATCTTGTGCAAATAGATTTCCTGATTGAAAAAGGGCAAAACAAATTATAATTGTAGCAACTATTTTTTTCATAATTATAGCGTAATTTTTATTAAAAATTTAAAGGGCAAATATATAAAATTCCATTAGTAGTACTGAAAAACGGATTGAAAACTTAAGAATGTTTCCTGCTTTTAAACGGCTTCGTAATTGTGAATGCTATAAAAGAATGAGTTATTACAAAACGCAATTTTTAAATCTACTAGATTCAAATTAATTAATGTAACTTGTTAGTAAAAAGATAATTTTTATGCTAACAAGTCTGGATTTTCAAGTTGTAGTTGATTAAAAATAGTTTTGACCTCCTGCGAATGGGATTTTTGTAAAATCAAATGGGCCGTGTCGGTATGAACAAAAATTGTATTTTCAAGTCCTAAAAATGCGGTAAACTTATCCGTCCCAATTACCATATTTCCGTTTGCATCTACAGGGTGACCCGTAGCGAGCAAATAATCGTATACGGATTCAAAAGATCCTAAATCAGACCATTTAAAGGTGGCAGCAACCACTTTAATTTTCTTACTTCGTTCCATCACTGCATAATCAATACTGATAGACGGTATGGCAAGCGACAACTCAAGATCTAAAACACCATCGGTATTTGATTCCCAAGCGATTTTAGATGTCTCATACACCTCGGGGGTAAACAATTGCAACTCCTCTAGGAAGACTCTGGCTTTGAAACAAAACATGCCACTGTTCCAAAGAAAATTACCTTGAGCTATAAAATCGATTGCCGTTTCCTGGTTTGGTTTTTCTCTAAAAGAAAGCACATCATCACCTTGGTGTTCTATATAACCATAACCCGTTTCTGGTTTAGTAGGGATAATGCCAAAAGTAACAATAGCGCCCTTGGCAGCTTGATCAACCGCTTCCCGGATAGCCAATTCGTAGTTTTGCATTTGATCTATAATATGATCAGAAGGAGTCACAATCAAAATTGCCTCAGGATTAGAAGCAAAAGCGGCAAAAGCAATGGCTGCAGCTGTATTTCTTGGAGTGGACTCAATAATATCTACATAAGTACAATTGGACTTTTCCATCACTTTTTGACTCAGGCTACAATTGTCAATATTTCCTACTACCACAACGGCATCAGCTAAATTGCGATTGCGCTCGACCGTCATTTCAAAAAGGGATTGGCCATCAAAAAGCTCCAAATATTGTTTAGGCTGACTTTTACGTGACAAAGGCCATAATCTACTTCCAACGCCACCTGTTAAAATAACATGGGTTGTATTGTTTTTATTTTTCATAAATAAACCTTTTGACTATGAAAATTAATTGTTTGTAATGTGGGAAACGAAGAGATGTTATTATCTTAGTAATGTAATTTTTTCAAAATAAAATTAGATCAAATATAAGGGGGTCTAACGTACCCAATATCTACGGGTTCCCCATTGTCAATCCCAGTTTATATCCATTTTAAAAGATAAGAGATTAAATTTATACGTGAATATTTTAGAGTCTATATGCTGTTTTTGAAGTATATGAATAAATTCCTTTACAAAACTTTCAATAGATTCTTTACAACATAAAACCGAAAAATTATAAATATTTATTTGGACTATTTTTTAAAGTCCGATTATTAAATTTAGTAATTTACAGCAAAAGTAACATAATTATTTATTGAATCTTATACACCCCGTAATATTAATAAACAAAGGTATTCTTACTATAGTAACACATTATTAATCAGTTTTTTAAGACATGAAAAAACCGAAGTAAAAATACTTCGGTTTTTTTGAATATTTAGTCATAGATTTATTTGGCAAGTTGAAAAACCGGAAAACATCAGGGAGTGAATTTTACATCATTCCAGGCATGCCACCACCCATTGGGTTTCCTCCACCATTTTCTTCTTTAATGTCAACTAAAGCACATTCTGTAGTCAATATCATTCCCGCTACCGAAGCAGCATTTTCTAAAGCTACACGAGTCACTTTTTTAGGGTCAATAATTCCTGCTTTTAGCATATCAACATATTCATCTGTTTTGGCATTATAACCAAAATCGCCTTTTCCTTCTGCAACTTTTGCCACAACAACCGAACCTTCCAATCCAGCGTTTTCAACAATAGTTCTCAATGGAGATTCAATAGCGCGAGAAATAATTTGGATTCCTGTTGCTTCATCTGCATTGTCAGCTTTTAAAGCCGCAAGGGTATTTTTAGCTCTTAATAAGGCAACCCCTCCGCCAGCAACAATTCCTTCTTCAACAGCGGCACGAGTAGCGTGTAAAGCGTCGTCAACCCTGTCTTTTTTCTCTTTCATCTCCACTTCAGAAGCAGCACCAACATAAAGAACAGCAACTCCACCTGCTAATTTAGCCAAACGCTCTTGCAATTTTTCTTTGTCGTAATCAGAAGTAGTAGCTTCCATTTGACCCTTTATTTGGTTCACGCGATTTTTAATCATATCAGCTTCACCTGCTCCGCTAACAATCGTGGTGTTGTCTTTATCGATGGTTACCCTTTTGGCAGTTCCCAACATTTCGATGGTTGTGTTTTCTAAAGTGTATCCTCTTTCTTCGGAGATAACGGTTCCACCAGTTAAAATAGCGATATCTTCTAACATGGCTTTTCTTCTGTCACCAAAACCTGGCGCTTTTACTGCGGCTATTTTTAATGCCCCTCGTAATTTATTTACCACTAATGTTGACAAGGCTTCGCCGTCAACATCTTCAGCAATTATTAATAATGGTTTTCCCGATTGTGCAACTGGCTCTAAAACCGGAAGTAATTCTTTCAAGGAAGATACTTTTTTGTCGTACAAAAGTATATATGGATTTTCTAATTCTACTTCCATTTTCTCTGGATTGGTAACAAAATAAGGAGAAAGATAGCCCCTATCAAATTGCATTCCTTCCACCACATCTACATAAGTATCTGTTCCTTTGGCTTCTTCCACAGTGATTACCCCTTCTTTTCCAACTTTCGCAAAAGCATTGGCAATCAATTCGCCAATCACTTCGTCGTTGTTTGCAGAAATAGAAGCAATTTGCTTTATTTTTTCGGAATCGCTTCCTACTACTTTTGCTTGTTTGGCTAAATCGGTAACAATTGCTTCAACCGCTTTGTCAATACCTCTTTTTAAATCCATTGGATTTGCACCTGCAGCTACGTTTTTCAACCCTTCTTTTACGATAGCTTGAGCCAAAACTGTTGCGGTTGTAGTTCCGTCACCCGCTAAATCATTGGTTTTAGAAGCAACTTCTTTCACCATTTGCGCACCCATATTCTCTAATGGGTCTTTCAATTCTATTTCTTTGGCAACGGTAACACCATCTTTAGTAACGGTTGGTCCTCCAAAAGATTTTCCAATAATTACATTACGGCCTTTTGGCCCAAGGGTAACTTTTACTGCATTTGCCAATGCATCAACACCACGTTTCAATCCGTCACGTGCTTCAATATCAAATTTTATATCTTTTGCCATTTTATGTTTGTTTGTTGATTCGTTTATTTGTTGAATTTATATTATATAATTGCAAGAATATCGTCTTCACGCATAATCAAATAATCTTTTCCTTCTAATTTTAATTCAGTGCCTGCATATTTTCCATAAAGTACGGTATCGCCATTTTTTACAGTCATTTCATGCTCTTTTGTTCCTTTTCCAACAGCAACTACAGTTCCTTTTTGTGGTTTTTCTTTTGCAGTATCTGGAATAAAAATTCCTGAAGCAGTTTTAGTTTCGGCAGCAACAGGTTCAATAAGAACTCGGTCTGAAAGCGGTTTAATATTTAAAGCCATAATGAAGTGATATTTTGTTAGTATTAATTTGATAAGAATTTGATTTCAGAAATTATGCCAACTGCTAAAACCTGACATTTTTTCTTAAAAAAAATGCCAGCTTAGACAGGCTGGCATTCAATATGTTTTTGAAATAAAATTATTTTTTTGCCGGTTCAGCAGCAGGTGTATTTTGAACTGGAGTTGATTTTTGTGCAGCAGTGCTAGTAGGTACTACAGATTCTGTTTTGTCTATAATTTTAGAATCAGCATCACTTAATGATCCTCCAAAACTTAAACTAGAAAGCAGTATTAATGCAATTAATATTGTAGCTAATGTCCAAGTACTTTTATCTAAAAAGTCTGTCGTTTTCTGCACACCACCTAACATTTGAGAACCCCCTATTGCGGATGATAATCCTCCGCCTTTTGGGTTTTGAACCATTATTACTACAATCAATAGAAAGCAAACTATTGTAATTAAAACTAAAAAAATTGAAAATGTGCTCATTGTTTATTTGTTATTTTGTTGTAAAATCTTAATATCCGAAATACGGTCTGCAAAGAAACTACTTTTTTCTGGATATTTCAAAATTAATATTTCATAGGCTTGAATCGCTTTTTGATATTTTTTTTGTTCCAAATAGACCCTGGCTAAAGTTTCAGTCATTAAAGAGGTTGTATCCACATGGGTTGATTCAGAATAAGTTGATGAAAAAGCATCTTTTCTTACTGGAGAGATCTTAGGGCTAGTTTCAATAAACGTATCAATCAATTCCGCTTTTGTCTTTTTACCAGACTCCATTAACGAAGTTTCTACATCAGTTACATTTTCTTTTTCTCTAACGATAGGCTCTATTCTAGAGAGCTGAAGCCATTCCTGAAAAGAATGTTTTTCGTTAACAGAAAAATCCAACGGCGTTCCAATATCTAGTTTTTCGACCGCATTTTTTGTGTTTTCATCTGTCTCAAAAGCCCCATTTATAGACGTGAGAATAGACTGTTCTATACTATTCGCGTTTGCCTCTAGTTTTATTTCTAAATGCACTTGTTCACTATCTACAACACTAATATCAAGAAGCTCGAGTATTTTTTTGTCATACAATCCTTTCTGGATAGCAACAAAGGTATCCGAGGTAATAAAATCAAACAAAACTGTGCGGTCAGTGGTATAGGCTGCAGAAACTTTTAAGGCATAATTATACTTAAAACTATCTTGATTGAATAACCCCTTCAAACGCAATGTTCTAGCGCTTTGAAAATAAGGGAATTCATCGAGTACTTTTCCCAAGGCGTCAATTTGTTTTTCATTGATCGCGCTTGGTTTGTTAATCAGATAAGTATAATCAGTTACATTCATTTTTAGATTTTATTTTCATATTTAAGCGATAATTTGGATTTACTCAAAAACTATAGCTAGAATACTGCCATCTGCTTATTACCATTTTGCTAAAGACTCATTAAATATATCTTGTGTTATTCTTTCAAAAATAACTTTTATGGCACCATTTAAAATAGCTCCCGTGAGTTGCTGTTTGGCAGGGTAATCATAGTAAAAATCGAATTTTTTATCGAAATTATCGGCTTCTTTATTTTTATTGGTAAACCTAACATTTATCCTAATAGTAAATCTATTTTGTGAAGCTTGCTGGTCGGCCGATGCGGTCATTGGGCTTATTCTGTAATCTGTGATTTCTCCTTCGTAAGTTAAATCAGCTCCGGTTTTGACCAAATTCAAATTGGTTTGATTTTGGATAATATTTTGTAATTCTAGGGTAAATGTCCGTTCAATTCCGGGCTCAACTAACTCAGCATCATTTTGAAAATAATTTACCTGAAATGTTTTTGCATCAATTTTTCCAGTTCCAGTAAAATTATAAACAGAACAACTGCTAAATGCCAAAAGAATAATAACTGCAAAACTATTGTATAGGTGTCTCATTTTGAATTTAAAAAAGTCAAAGATATTCAATTTTTAAAGATCAAACTGTTTTATTTTTCGGTAGAGTGTTCGCTCTGAAATCCCTAATTCATCGGCTGCTATTTTTCGCTTTCCTTTATTTTTTTCCAAAGATTTTTTTATCATTTCAACTTCTTTTTGCTCTAATCTCAATACTTCTTCCTCTTCAATACTTTCGGAAAATTGGTAATTTTCATCTTGCTCTTGATAATTATTTTCATTGCTTGGACTAGTAATAACGGCTGTTCTTGGTTCTTCTTCAAAATCTATTTCGCTATCATCTCCCTTAGAACCATAGATTTTTTTGATTAAGTTCGAATTCGTTTCTTGGACTTTCGCACCTCCGTTTTGCATCAATTCCAAGGTTAACTTTTTCAAATCGTGTAAATCGCTTTTCATATCAAAAAGCACTTTGTACAAAATTTCTCTCTCGGTATTGAACTCGCTTTCGTTTTTGCGATCTTTTATAACGGATGGTAAATTACTTCCTTCAGATGGCAAATACGATTGCAATGTTGTCACATTGATATCACGATTGGTCTCCAAAACAGAAATCTGCTCGGCAACGTTTCGCAATTGTCTAATATTGCCACTCCATCGAAATTTTTGTAATAAATGAACCGCATTATCGTCCAATTTAATAGGAGGCATTTTATATTTTTGGGCAAAATCGGCTGCAAATTTCCTAAACAACAAATGAATATCTTCCTTTCGATCGCGCAAAGGCGGCAGCGTTATGTCTACTGTACTCAATCGATAATATAAATCTTCCCGGAATTTCCCTTTTTCGATAGCGTCAAATAAATTCACATTGGTAGCAGCCACAATTCGCACATTTGTTTTTTGCACTTGTGAGGAACCCACTTTTATAAACTCGCCATTTTCTAAAACACGAAGCAATCGTACTTGTGTTGTCAAGGGCAACTCGCCCACTTCATCCAAAAATATTGTCCCTCCACTCGCCACTTCAAAATAACCTTCACGAGTTCCAGTTGCGCCTGTAAAAGAACCTTTTTCATGACCAAAAAGCTCACTATCAATGGTTCCTTCTGGGATGGCACCACAGTTTACGGCAATATATTTTCCATGTTTTCTATGTGAAAGTGTATGGATAATTTTTGGGATACTTTCTTTTCCAACCCCACTTTCCCCAACAACTAGTACCGAAATATCAGTGGGCGCCACCTGAATAGCTTTTTCTATCGCGCGATTGAGTTTAGGGTCATTCCCAATAATCTCGAATCGTTGTTTTATTGATTGAACTGTTTCCATTTTATTTAATTGATAATTTACAATTAACAATGTAACGTTAATTTCTATTCTTGAAATTATCCATTGTCAATTATTATTCCTTGTTTTTTAATTCATCTCACTCAAACTAACCGCTTCTCCTTTTAAAGTTCCGCTAGTGCAACTTGTAATTTTGACATTCACAAAATCACCAATTTTAAAATTCTCTTTTGGAAAAACTACTGTGATGCTTTGAGAATTTCTTCCTGAAAATTCTTCAAGTGATTTTTTTGAAATTTTTTCTACCAAAACTTCTACAATTTGACCGATAAATTCCTGACTACGATACCAAGAATTTTGTTGTTGTAAATCTACAATTTCCTGGAGTCTTCGCAATTTGATTGCTTCAGGGACATCATCTTCCATTTTTCGTTCGGCTAATGTTCCCGGGCGTTCAGAATAGGAGTACATATACCCAAAATTATATTTGACGTAATCCATTAAACTCAAAGTATCTTGATGATCTTGCTCTGTTTCAGTTGGAAAACCGGAAATCATATCTTGCGAAATAGAAGCGTTGGGAACTATCGTTCTAATTTTATCAATCAAATTCATGTATTCTTCCCGAGTATGCAAACGATTCATTTCCTTTAGAATTCGATTGCTTCCTGACTGTACTGGCAAGTGAATATGCTTGCAAATATTATCATGTTTTGCAATCACGTGTAACACGCTTTCGTGCATGTCTTGCGGATTGGAAGTAGAAAATCGAATCCGCATTTTTGGAAAACCAACAGCCACCATTTCTAATAATTGGTCAAAATCAACCGCAGTTGCTTTTTGCATTTCAGAAGCGTTGGTAAAATCTTTCTTGAGTCCGCCACCATACCAAAGGAAACTGTCTACATTTTGCCCCAAAAGTGTAATTTCCTTAAAGCCTTTATCCCACAAATCCTGGATTTCTTTCATAATGCTTTGTGGTTCCCTACTACGTTCTCTACCACGAGTAAAAGGCACCACGCAAAACGTACACATATTGTCGCAACCTCTTGTGATGGAGACCAAAGCCGTAATTCCATTGCTCATTAAACGCACAGGTGAAATGTCGCCATACGTTTCATCTTTCGACAAAATCACGTTAATCGCATCGCGCCCTGCTGAAACTTCTGATAATAAATTAGGTAAATCTTTATAAGCGTCTGGACCAACTACAAGGTCTACGATTTTTTCTTCCTCTAAGAACTGGCTTTTCAAACGTTCTGCCATACAGCCCAAAACCCCCACTTTCATTTTTGGATTAACACGCTTAACGGCGTTGTATTTCTCTAAACGTTTTCGAATAGTTTGCTCCGCTTTGTCTCGAATAGAACAGGTGTTGACCAAAACCAAATCGGCCTCTTCTAAAGTTTGCGTAGTATTGTATCCGTTGGCTGATAGAATGGAAGCCACGATTTCGCTATCCGAAAAATTCATTGCACAGCCGTAACTTTCTATATAGAGTTTTTTGGTGTTTTCGGGATTGTATTCTAGAACAAGACTTTCGCCTTGCTTACTTTCATCTGTACTCTTTTCCATCGTGTGTTTTCAAAGCACAAAGATAAGATAATTTCAATAAATATGACAAGATGTCAGACGAAGAATTAACAGTAATTTATATTATGTGGATTAAAAATAAATGAAAATGATCAATATTTATACTTTATTAAATCATGCAATTGAAATCTATTGAAATCTATTGTTAAAATATTATATTCACTTTTAAAACTTAAAAAACTCGAAATTTAAAAAAATCTTTTACTTTTGCTCAAGAAAAACATCCCTATGGCAAAGAATTTAGTTATCGTGGAGTCCCCTGCAAAAGCCAAAACAATTGAGAAATTTTTGGGAAGCGACTACCAAGTAGAATCCAGTTATGGACACATTGCCGACTTACCTTCCAAGGAAATTGGCGTAGATGTAGCCAATGGTTTTAAACCCAAATATGAAGTTTCTGCCGATAAAAAAGCCTTGGTCTCTAAACTAAAAACCTTAGCCAAGAATGCCGAAATGGTTTGGCTAGCTAGTGATGAGGATCGTGAAGGAGAAGCTATTTCCTGGCATCTTGCCGAAGAATTAAAATTGGATAAAAGCAAAACCAAGCGTATTGTTTTTCACGAAATTACGAAATCTGCGATTCTAAAAGCTATTGAAAATCCGCGTGAAATAGATTATAATTTGGTTAATGCACAACAAGCCAGGCGTGTTTTGGACCGATTAGTGGGATATGAATTATCTCCTGTTTTATGGAGAAAAATAAAAGGAGGGCTTTCTGCTGGGCGCGTACAATCAGTATCAGTTCGTTTGATTGTGGAGCGGGAACGTGAAATTCAAAACTTTAAAGCCACGGCCTCCTATTCGGTTGTAGCCGAATTTACTAATGAAGCCGGAAAGTCATTCAAGGCCAAATTGCCAAAGAATTTTAATACAAAAAAAGAAGCCGAAGATTTTTTAAACAAAAATATTGGCTCTAGCTATAAAGTTTCGGATTTAGAAACAAAACCAACCAAAAAATCACCTACTGGTCCATTTACCACTTCAACTTTACAACAAGAAGCTGCAAGAAAATTGTATTTGCCTGTTGGAATCACGATGCAATTGGCACAACGGTTGTACGAGGCGGGACTCATTACTTATATGAGAACGGATAGCGTGAACTTGTCAAAAGATGCGATGGAAGCCGCTCAAGCCGAAATCATTAAATCATACGGAGTAACATTTTCTAAACCAAGAACTTTTGTCAATAAAAGCAAAGGAGCTCAGGAAGCGCATGAGGCAATTCGCCCTACCGACATGTCACGTCACACCGTAAATATCGACAGAGACCAAGCGCGATTGTATGATTTGATTTGGAAGAGAACCTTGGCTTCGCAAATGAGTGACGCAAAATTAGAACGCACCAACGTTAAAATTGAAGCGAACAACCATAGTGAAATTTTCACCGCTTCAGGCGAAGTGTTACTTTTTGAAGGTTTTTTGAAAGTATATTTAGAAGGTCATGATGATGAGGACGAAGAGCAAGAAGGCTTAATACCCGCGATGAAAGTCGACGAAAAATTACACAACAATTATATTACAGCTACCGAAAGATATTCGAGAGCAGCGGCAAGATACACCGAAGCTTCTTTGGTAAAGAAACTCGAAGAATTAAGCATTGGTCGTCCCTCGACTTATGCGCCAACAATTTCTACAATTATCAACAGAAACTATGTAGAAAAAGGAAATCTAGACGGACAAGAACGAAATTACACCCAACTGACTTTACAATCAGGGGAAGTAGGCGAAAAATTACTCAAAGAAAATACGGGTTCTGATAAAGGAAAACTAGTTCCAACTGATATCGGAACCATTGTGACGGATTTTTTAGTCAAAAATTTTGAAAATATTTTGGATTATAATTTCACTGCCAAAGTGGAACAGGACTTTGATGAAATTGCCGAAGGAAACGTGAATTGGACTCAAATGATGCAAGAATTCTACGATAAATTTCACCCGACGGTGAAAGATGTAGAAGCCAATGCGGAAAGAGAAAGCGGGGAACGAATTTTAGGAACACATCCAGAATCAGGAAAACCGGTTTCTGTTCGTTTGGGTAAATTTGGCCCCATGGCTCAAATTGGAGCCGCCGACGACGAAGAAAAAAAATTCGCTAGTTTAATGGCGGATCAAAATATTGGAAACATTACGCTGAAGGAGGTTTTAAATTTATTTTTATTGCCTAAAAATCTAGGTAGTTATAAAGGAGAAGAAATTGAGGTTAGTAATGGTCGTTATGGCCCATACATTCGCCATGGTGCTGCTTTTGTTTCTTTACCAAAAGGAGAAGATCCTTTGAGTATTACTCTACAAAGAGCCCAAGAATTAATTGATGAAAAAGCTTTAGCCGATGCGCCAATAGCTGTTTATAAAGGTGAAGGTGTTCAAAAAGGAACTGGTCGTTTTGGCCCATTTATCAAATGGGACGGCATTTTTATAAATGTTTCTAAAAAATACAATTTTGATCATTTATCCCAAGCCGACATCGAAGAATTGATAGATGACAAATTACAAAAAAACATCGATAAGGTTTTACACCATTGGAAGGAAGAAGGAATACTAGTCGAAAAAGCCCGCTGGGGAAGATCCGTGATTACCAAAGGGAAAATCAAAATAGAATTGAGCAAAGACATTGAGGCATCAAAACTAACTTTGGAACAAGTTCAAGAAATGATTGCTAAGAAAACGCCAGCTAAAAAATTAGCTGTAAAAAAAGCAACAACTGCAAAAAAACCTGCTGCAAAGAAAACAGTAGCGAAAAAGAAATAATATGGAGTTGGATTTTCTAAAACCTTTAGACAACGAAATACTTCCATTGATTCAGGGATTTTCATCTCAGCAATTGGGAAGCAAAGTAGTGTTTCATTCAACGGAAAACTTTCCTGATTTGAGCAAAATTAAAATTGCTATTATCGGTGTTTTGGAAAATCGCGGGGATATAAACCAGACCCAGGAAGTGGATTTATCATCCATTCGAAAGGAATTGTATGCCCTGTATCCCGGAAATTGGGCTGCTTCCATTGCCGATTTAGGAGATATTCTAGCAGGAAATTCAAGTGAAGACACTTATTTTGCTTTAAAAAAAGTGGTTTCGAGTTTAATCAAGAAAAAGATAATTCCTATTGTTATAGGTGGTTCTCAAGATCTGACCTATGCGCTTTATAGGGCATATGACGAATTGGAACAAATGGTGAATCTAGTTTCAATTGACAATACTTTTGATTTTGGAAAGGAAAGTGATCCTATATCTGCTACATCTTATTTAACCAAGATAATATTAGAAGAACCCAATAATCTATTTAATTTCAGCAATGTTGGATTTCAAACCTATTATAATTCACAGGAAGAAATTGATTTGATTGATAAATTATTTTTTGACGCATACCGATTAGGAGATGTTTCGAATAACATTGCAATTGCTGAGCCTGTTTTTAGAGATGCTGATATAGTTAGCATCGATTTAACTGCTGTAAAATCATCTGATTCAGGAAATAACATCACATTCACTCCGAACGGGTTCAATGGAAAAGAGATTTGTGCCTTATCAAGATACGCTGGCATAAGTGATAAAGTTTCACTTTTAGGAATATTTAATCACACTAATACTAAGCAAGAATCCGTTTTAATAGCTCAAATTATTTGGTATTTTATTGAGGGATTTCATTACCGTTCTAATGAATATCCTTTTGGCAGTAAAGAAAATTACATCAAGTATATTATACCTTTAGAAGAGGAAGAATTGGTGTTTTATAAAAGTAATAAAACCGACCGATGGTGGATAGAAATACCTTTTATTTCAAATAGTAATAATAAGTTAAAGAAAAACACGTTATTACCTTGCTCACACAATGAATATTTGGGAGCCTGTAATCAGGAAATTCCCGAAAGATGGTGGAAAGCACAACGAAAAAATATCATTTAAGTATTAGGTTAGCCTAAAAATAATTGAAATAATAAAGTAAAACAAGAATTTTATTTTGTTTTTTAATATGAAACATATATAAAAAATAATGTTTTAGGTATTTGTTTCGGTTTTACTAAGTTTTAATTGATATAATATTTTTTTATTAGCAGATTAAACTTTAGTTTTGGCTCCTTTAAACAAAAGGAATCTAAAATTAATTGCTTTTTAAATAGTAATAAATAACGTTGTTGAATTAGCAATAATGTATATATAACTCAAATTTTATGAAGAAATTCATTGCATTTACGGCAATTTTAAGCTTGTTTATTAGTTGTGGTGGTTCAACTGATCAAGGTGAATTAGTTGGCGTTAAAGGGGCGAAATGGAATCCTGAAAAACCCTTTGGAATGACTTTGATTCCTGGAGGTTCATTTATCATGGGTAAATCTGATGACGACATCGCCCATCTTGAAGACGCAACAAATATAAAAACAGTTACAGTTCGCTCTTTTTACATGGACGAGACAGAAATCACTAATAGTGAGTATCGCAAGTTTGTAGAATGGGTAAAAGACTCAACTATGAGGGTTCGATTGGCAATTTTGGCGGACGAAATGGGTCTAAAACCAGGTGAAGGTAATAATACAGGAAAAGGTAAAAATGTTCAAAGTATTGGAGATTTTGCTTTTAATGATGCTGATCCCGAAAAAATGAATGCATACGATAAATATATGTATGATAATTATTATAGTATTGGTAATGATGATGACCCATATGCTAGTAGAAAGCTCAATAAAAAGATTAAGTTAATCAAAGATCCTAAATTATACCCAGACGAATACTATACAGAGGTAATGGACACAATGTATTTGCCGTTGGAAGCATCTTTTAATGGTGTGAGAACAATGGATATAAACAAATTGAAATTCCGATATTCTTGGATGGACATAGCGGCCGCAGCTAAAGTTAAATCGGAAAAAAGAAAAGATTTTATAAGAACTGAACAAGTAAAAATATATCCAGACACTACGGTTTGGATTAAAGACTTCTCCTATTCTTATAATGAGCCTATGCATAATGATTATTTTTGGCATCAAGCCTACGGGGATTATCCTGTTGTAGGAGTAAACTGGAAACAAGCTAAAGCATTTTGCGCCTGGAGAACATTGTATAAAAACAGTTATATAAAATCCAAGAAAAAAGAACATAATTTGACTAATAATTTTAGATTACCTACCGAAGCAGAATGGGAATATTCGGCAAGGGGAGGGCTTCAATCGGCAACCTATCCTTGGGGCGGGCCTTATACCAAAAATGATAGAGCATGTTTTCTTGCCAATTTCAAACCCATGAGAGGCGATTATGCCGCAGATGGATCTTTATATACCGTAGAAGCAAAATCGTACGAACCAAATGGTTATAATTTATACAATATGGCCGGCAATGTTTCAGAATGGACTGATACTTCTTATGATCCAAATACCTATGAATATGTTTCTTCTATGAACCCAAATGTTCAAGATAACAAAAACATGCGAAAAGTAATACGAGGTGGTTCATGGAAAGACGTTTCATATTTTCTACAAGTAAGCACCCGCGATTATGAATATGCTGATTCAGCTAGAAGTTACATTGGCTTTAGAACCGTTCAGGATTATATGGGAACTCAGAATACAGGAAAATTAACGAATAAAAAACAAATTAAATATTAACTAAACTAAAATTTTTTATTATGGCATTATTAGGAAAAAAAGCAATGAATTTTGCATACGGAATGGGAGCGGCAATTGTTATTATTGGAGCTTTATTCAAAATAACACACCTTGAATTTGGTTTTATTAGTGGGAATTTAATGCTTACAATAGGACTTGTAGTAGAAGCTGCAATTTTTGCTCTTTCTGCTTTTGAGCCTGTTGAAGTAGAATATAATTGGGAAAATGTTTATCCACAACTAATCGATAAAAATGCAACCTCTATAAAATCAGCCAATACAGAAGTTTCTTCAGACGCTGAAGGCATGTTGTCTAAAAAATTAGATGCTATGTTGAAAAATGCCAAAATAGACGGAGAATTGATGGTTAGTTTAGGAAATAGCATCAAAAATTTTGAAGGGGCAGCAAAAAGTATTATGCCTACACAAGATTCGATAGCTTCTACAAAAAAATACAGCGAAGAGCTTACTTTGGCTGCAACCCAAATGGAAACTTTGAATGGATTATATAAAATTCAGTTAGAGAACACCTCAATAAATGCTAAAATCAATGAAGATTCAGTTACATCTAACAAAAAATATAGCGAGGAACTAACTATAGCTGCGGCTAATATGGAATCTCTTAATAGTCTATACAAAATACAGCTTCATACAGCTTCGAAAAACGAACAGATTAATGAAGAAGTATTCGAAAATAACATTAAACTAAAGGAGCAGATGCAGTCTTTGACTACTAACCTATCCTCACTGAATAATGTCTATGGAGGTATGCTTTCTGCAATGAGTAATAAAGGATAATTAGTTTAGACTTTATAAAAAAATTAAACTAATTATTAAGAAAATATGGCGCAAGTAAAAATAACCCCTAGACAGAAGATGATTAACCTAATGTATTTGGTTTTTATCGCAATGCTAGCATTAAATGTATCCAAAGAAGTATTATCTGCTTTTGGAATTTTAAACTTAAAAATCATTGAATCCAATTCGTTAACAGACAATAGGAATACGGATTCGTTTCAACAATTATCGCAAAAAGCAACGGATCAACCTGGGCAATATGGCGACAAAAAAATTATAGTTGATAAAATTAGAGCTATATCGAAAGAATATTGTGATTATTTGGAAAGCATTAAAACAACAATAACAAAAACGACCAAAAAAGATGATGACGGAAACTTCATTTATGAAGACATGGATAAAACTGATTTAGTTGATAAATTGTTTTTTATAGGTGAAAAACCATCTAAAGAGGGTGAATTATTTTTAAGTAGAATGAAAAATTACCCATCTCAAATCAAGCAAATAGCGGGAAGTAAACTTCCCGAAATTGAAATTAATAAAATTGAAAAAAGATTTTCGACAAATTCAATAAAGAAAAAAGATGAGGTTACTCCTCAGCCATGGATAAATTATAATTATAAAGGATACCCTTTAATTTCAACCGTTACCAAATTAACACAATTACAAGCCGATATAAAAGCCACCGAAAGCGATGTAATGTCCTCGATGTTTCAATCAGATTTGATTGCTGCTGCTTCTCTTACAGCTTACAAGCCAATTGTGGTTCCAGATAAATCTGTTTTCTTTCAAGGGGAGGCGATTACGGGAAAAATTATTCTAGGCAAATTTGATCCGTTATTAAAGGCTAAATCAGTAATTATAAATGGGTCTAATATTCAATCCGAAGCAGGACAAGCCAAATTTTCAATTGGTAGTGGGAATGTGGGAGAACATAAAATATCTGGGGCGTTTAATTTTGATGAAAATGGAAAGGTAGTTAGTTTGCCTATTGAAGGGAATTATGTTGTAGTGTCAAGACCAAAATCTGCTAACATATCTGCCGATAAACTCAACGTAGTGTATCGTGGTATTGTAAACCCGATGACGATTTCATTTGCAGGAATTTCTGCAGACAAAATTACTGCATCTGCCCCAGGAATGAGTCCGTCAGGAAAACCAGGAGCTTTCAATTTGTTTCCTGGAGCAGGAACTGAAACCGTTATTAATGTAACAGCCTTGCTCCCAGACGGGACCAAAGTTTCTGATAAAAAGACTTTTAGAATAAAAGGAATCCCAGGTCCAATAGGAACAATTAGAGGTGAAATGGGTGTGGTAAAAGGCCCTAAATCAGGTCTAGAAATTTCATCTATTGGGGCTAAATTAGTTGATTTTGATTTCGATGTTAATTTTGAAGTCATTGGATTCAACTTTAAAGTAGCTGGCCAGCCTACAGTGGTTGTTATTGGTAATAAAATAAACCAACAATGTAAGGCTGCTCTTTCAAAAGTAGGAAGGGGAGATCAAGTTACCATTTCTGAAATTAAAACTAAATTAGTAGGTGCGGGCAGTTATTTACTACCAAGAACAGCTCCGGTAATTTATGAAATACAATAAAATAAAGAAGTTTGAAACAGAGCTATTTCAATAATCTATAATGATATTATGATGAATGCAAGAAATTTTTTAATAGTTGTTATTTGTATTACCGGGAGTATGATTTCTTTTGCGCAATCTAATTTGCTCAATGCAAAGTTTCCCGAAGAAATAGGGATGAAGTCTGCTGACCAACTTATTGCTGATAATGACAAACCTTTGGAATATGGCTATGTAAATGATAGAGATATTTTAATGGGTAAAATGACTTGGGAAATTATTGATTTGAGCGAAAGGATTAATTTTCCACTCTATTTTCCAGTTGACACAGCAAACATAGGGCAGAATAGACGATCTTTATACGACGTTCTAACTAAAGCGATCCGTGATGGTGAAATTACCGATGTTTATTCGGACAGTTATTTCAATACCAAGAAATCATATAAAGATATTCAAGCCTCTTTGAGCCGAATAGATACCACTGATGCTGGTAGGGATCAGTTTAATGCTAGAATTAATATATCTCCTGAATATATTATAAAACAAGATCTTACCGCTCAAGATGTTAGCCAATTTAAAATTAAGGGTTATTGGTATTTCGACAAAAGACAAGGTGAATTAAAATATCGTTTACTTGGAATTTGTCCGGTAACTCCCGATGTTTTTACGATGAACAGTGACGAAAAAGATTATATTGAATTGTTCTGGGTATTTTTTCCAGCGGCTAGAGATGTTTTGAATGAGGCCAAATCGTTTAATGATAAAAACTCGGCGATGCCTATTTCTTATGACCAAATATTGAATTCAAGACAATTTAATAGTTTCATATATCAAGAAGAAAATGTATATGGCGATAGGGCGATTGCAAGTTACATGAAAGATAATGCGCAGAATCAATTATTAGAATCTGAAAGAGTGAAGGAAAAAATCCGGAATTTCGAGCACGATATGTGGAATTACTAACTTTGATTTCATATTATAGTATGAAGAACTCTTGCCTTTGGTAAGGGTTTTTTGTTTTTTGGGTTTACCTTTGAATACTTTATATAATAAATTAATTTTAAATGTTAGATTATTTGATTGTTGGTTCTGGCTTAGCCGGTATTTCATTTGCTGAAATGGCATTGCAAAACGGCAAGTCTATTTTAGTGTTGGATAATAATTCGCAGAACTCATCAAAAATAGCAGGTGGTTTATACAATCCCGTTATTCTGAAACGTTTTAGCGAAGTAGGGCAGGCCAAAGAGCATTTGCTAGTTATGAAGGAGTTCTTTTCTGTCTTAGAGAAAAAACTGAACAGCCAATTAGATTTTAAAACGCCTATTTTAAGAAAGTTTTTTTCCGTTGAAGAACAAAATAACTGGTTCGCCGCTTCTGACAAAGTCAATCTAGCTCCTTATTTATCCAATCGAATAATTACCAAAAAATATGAATGTATAGATTCGCCCTTTGGATATGGTGAAGTGTTACAAACGGGTTATGTTGATACTGCATTACTATTAGAAAGATACAAAAACTACCTTATACAAAACCAACTATTCCTAGAGGAATCCTTTGAATACATGCTTTTACAGGAAGAAACGAATGGAATTCAATACAAGGATATTCAGGCAAGACACATCATATTTGCCGAAGGATTTGGCATGCACGCCAATCCTTATTTTATGGATTTACCACTAGACGGGACAAAAGGCGAATTGCTCATCATAAAAGCGCCTTTGTTGAATTTAGATGTTATATTAAACACTAGTGTTTTTATTTTGCCTCTTGGAAATGATTTGTTCAAAATTGGAGCTACCTACAATTGGGACGACAAAACAGCTTTGCCTACCGAAGCGGGGAAAAATGAATTAGTTGAACGTATTAAAGAAATAATCACTTGTGATTTTGAAATTATAGCACATAATGCTGGGGTTCGACCTACAGTCAAGGACAGAAAACCTTTGGTTGGAACACAAGCTCACCACAATTATATACATATTCTCAATGGACTGGGAACTCGTGGTGTTATGCTTGGGCCGGCAATGGCTAAAGCCTTATTCGAAAATATTGAATACCAAAAACCACTAGATAGATTTGTTGATATTAAACGATTTGCCCAAAAGAGTTAGCCTATTTTCTGAATTTGTTGTCAAAAGACACAAACATATTGATGTAAATGTTTCTGGACCATCTCAACACAAAAGGAAATAAAAGAATATTGGCAACAAGGATAGCGATAAAAGAGGTTTTTATACTGGAATCAAGAATAAGATAAGAAACGATAAAGGTTGCAATACTAATCGCTACATTTAATCCGTAACTTACATACATAGCCCCATAAAAAAAGGAAGGCTCAATTTCATATCTCAAACCACAGTGACTGCATTTTTCGTGCATTTTAATCAATTTCGAAAAATGTAAGGGATTTTTATCCAAATACATACTCTCATTCTGACATCTAGGACAAGTTCCTGTTAAAATGCTATTTAATTTGGATCCTTTTTTTAACATTTGCAAAAAAATTACTTTCTCCTTTTTTGGAGCCACAAATTTACAAATACAAAACACAATAAATGCTTAATATACATAATTTATCCGTTTCTTTTGGAGGAACTTATTTGTTTGAAGAAGTTACCTTTCGATTGGGTGCCGGAGACCGAGTGGGACTTGTTGGAAAAAACGGAGCGGGGAAATCTACGATGCTCAAAATCTTGGCGAAAGATTTCGCACCTGATTCGGGTGTTATTTCTCAGGAAAAAGAAGTTCGGATGGGTTTCCTGCGTCAGGATATTGATTTCGAACTAGGAAGAACGGTACTTGAAGAAGCCTATGAAGCATTTACGGATATTAAAATTGTAGAGAAAAAATTGGAGGAAATCAACCATCAGTTGGTTACTCGAACGGATTATGAAAGTGACGGGTATAGCCAAATTATAGAAGACCTATCGGATTATACTCATCGTTTCGAATTGTTGGGAGGCTATAACTATGTGGGTGATACCGAGAAAATTCTTTTGGGATTGGGTTTCAAAAGAGAAGTTTTTGACAATCAAACCGAAACTTTTTCGGGTGGATGGCGAATGCGTATCGAATTAGCGAAATTGTTATTGCAGGCAAACGACGTTTTGCTTTTAGATGAACCTACTAATCACTTGGATATCGAAAGTATTATTTGGTTAGAAAGTTTCTTGCGCAATTATCCTGGGGTCGTCGTGATTGTTTCACACGATAAAATGTTTTTGGATAATGTGACCAATAGAACCATAGAAATATCCCTCGGAAAAGCCTATGATTTCAACAAACCCTATTCGGAATACTTGGAATTGCGTCATGAAATCCGTGAAAAGCAATTGGCCACCCAAAAAAATCAAGCTAAAAAAATTGAGGAAACTGAAAAGTTAATAGAGAAATTCCGTGCGAAGGCTTCTAAAGCCTCGATGGCACAATCTTTAATCAAAAAATTAGATAAAGTAGAACGTATTGAAGTGGATGAAGATGATAATTCGGTGATGAATATTACTTTTCCTGTTTCAAAAGAACCCGGAAAAGTGGTTATTGAAGCCGAAGATGTAACCAAAAAATATGGGGATAAAATCATCTTAAAAGATATTAATTTGTTGGTGGAACGGGGAAGCAAGATTGCTTTTGTGGGACAAAATGGGCAGGGAAAATCCACTTTTATCAAAGCGATTGTCAACGAATTCAAATATCAGGGATCTATTAAATTAGGGCATAATGTACAATTGGGATATTTCGCCCAAAATCAAGCGGAATATTTGGACGGCGAAATCACATTATTACAAACTATGGAAGATGCCGCCATGGATACCAATCGCATGAAAGTGCGCGATATGCTGGGTTCTTTTCTGTTTCGAGGGGATGATGTCGAAAAAAAGGTAAAAGTCCTTTCTGGAGGCGAAAGAAACCGTCTAGCGTTATGCAAACTACTATTACAGCCTATCAATGTGTTATTGATGGATGAACCAACGAATCACTTGGACATAAAATCTAAAAATGTATTAAAAGCCGCTCTGCAAAAATTTGGAGGAACATTACTTTTAGTTTCTCACGACAGGGATTTCTTGCAAGGGATGTCTAATTTAGTATACGAGTTCAAAGATCAAAAAATAAAAGAATATTTAGGCGACATCAATTATTTCTTGGAGCAGCGCAATTTAGAGAATATGCGCGAAGTAGAGAAAAAAGATGCTTTAAAAGCGGTGGCGCCAAAAGAAAGCAACAAAACTTCCTATGAAGAACAGAAAAAAGGGAAGGCGCTTCAAAATAAATTGAGTAAGGTCGAAAGTCAAATCAAGCAATTGGAAAGAGACATTCAACAGGACGACAAAATGTTGGCTTATAATTATGATAAACACATTGAAGATGCTAAATTTTTTACGGCCTACAACAAGAAAAAAAAGGAATTAGACCAATTGCTTTTAGATTGGGAAATTGTTCAGGAAGAAATCGATAATGCTTAATTTACACAATCAGCCCGATTGCTTTAGAATGTGCAATCGCCTCACTGCTATTATTAAAATAACAAACAGCCACGTGTAGACTTTCAATATTTTTCAATACAATTGAAACTTTTCCTTTCATGTGTTTACCCGTTTTTCGAATATAAACTGCTTTTATAGCCACTGGGAAAATTTTACAAATTGTTTCATAAAGAAACGGATCGTGTTGTGAATCATCACCTATCAAAACGTATTTTAAATTGGGGTAAAATTCTAGAATATGTTTTATCTTTTCAAATTTGTGATTGTGGCCTCCCCTCCTAGTCCATAAAAAATCAAAAAGACTGGATTTAATGTCCTTGAGTAATAAAACTGCTTTTGGTAATTGGTGAATTTCTGTAAATCGTTCGATAAAACGATACAAATTCCATTCGGTGCTAGATACGAAAAAAAAAGCGTTTTGTTCCTCACCACCTATTCTTCCGGCATTACTCAAGGCTTGATAATGATGGACGACATCTTCATAAACCTTTCGGGTGTTCACATTTCGAAACAATAAATGATATAATTTTTTCAAGGGGTTTTCAGTGTAAGAAACCAAAAAAGTATCATCAATATCCGAAATAATCCCTAGATTTTCCCTTTTTGGACGAAGGTAACATTCCTTACTCACTATGGTTTCGTGACCATACCTAATACTCACTTGATAATCAATCCAGCCGTATCCAACATCTTTATTTAGAGGTACGCAAAATTTAAAATAACCGTCTGCTAATGTCTTGGTGTGGATGGTTGCATTGTTGTGTTTCAAAAAAACAGCCACATTATCCGCTGTTTTAAATCGGAATAGCCGTAATATTGAAATGGCATTTTCGAAGTTTTTTTTCTGAAAGTCATATTCTTTTTTATTCGTGGGTTTAAAAACATGCCCCATTACTATTAGTTCCTGCTCATTGGCATAACCCCGGTATAATTTTAAAATAGGTTTCATTATTTTGAAATTTTGAACTGTAATTAAAATTACTTAAATTTAATACACAAAAGAAGCAAAACTTTGAAAAAGAATGTGTTATTAGTTGTTAATCCCATTTCTGGAGGTGTCGATAAATCAGAATTTATTGAGGCGACGAGGCATTTCGCCACTAAAGAAAATCAAAATCTTATTCTTTATAAAACTTCCAGTGTAGCTGATATTTCAAAAATAAAAATGCTTTATAAACAATACAAACCAGAGCGAATTATTATTATAGGTGGTGACGGGACTATAAAAATGGTTGCCGAGGCTACGGAAAGTCAGGATGTGATTCTTGGTATTTTGCCTGCCGGCTCCGCCAACGGTTTGGCCGTAGATTTAGATTTGATGAAAACACTTGAAGAAAATTTGGAGATTGCTTTTTATAATAATTATATAGAATTAGACACAATTGTTATAAACAACCAAAATTGTTTTCACTTAAGTGATTTGGGATTAAATGCGGAACTCGTCAAAAATTATGAAAAGAGTTCTATACATGGTAAATGGGGATATTTTTTGCAAGCCATTAATACATTAATGGATTTAGGAGAGCCCTTCATCGCAACCATTACTACAGTTAATCAAACTATCGATTGTGAAGCTAGAATGATCGTTATTGCCAATTCCAAAAAATATGGCACCGGCATAGTCATTAATCCCGACGGAGTAATGAATGACGGAAAATTTGAATTGGTTATTTTAAAAAAACTGGATTTGATGATTTTCGGGGGAATTATCACTGGAAATATGCCTTTAAATCCTGAAGAAATTGAAATTTTATCGACTAACAAAGCTACCATTACAACTAATTTTCCGGTAAGTTTTCAGATTGACGGCGAATATTGTGGCGCCGAAACTGAACTTAACATTACGATTTCATCAAGTAAAATTAAAATAGCAATTCCCTAATTTTGAGTAAATTATTTAAAAGGATTTCGTTCTTGCCAAACCACTTCTGGCTCAAGACAATAAAGTAATTTTTCGAGAGTGTAATTCAGAATTGGATTGCTGTGTTTTATGAATCCAAACATTTCTTGGGGTTTAGCCCCAACAGCGCTTTTGATTTCGAGAGCGGTTCGGGCAAAAATAATTTCCTTGAAGCCCTTGTTGATGGAATAAGCAATGATGTCGTAGAGCATATTCAAATACAGGATTTTTTCGCGTTGAATACTAGTATCATAACCTAAAAAATAGGTAGCCATTACGTCTCCGTTTTTGATGATGGTATTGAATCCTATCAAGGTATCATCATGAAAATAGCCATAAAAAAGAAACTTGTCTTTTGCTATTTCTTTTAAAGTGCGAAAGTGATTTTTAGCTAGAAAAAAAGTATTGAAATGGGCGTTTTTAGCTACGTGAAAATACAAATCATAAATAGTTTCTTCGTGTTTTATGATGTCATCTAAGTCTAATTTTCTTTTAACTAAGCCATCCGCCTTTTTTCGGGCACGTTTGTATTGATCACGGTATTTTTTTGATAATGCATTTATATAATCCTGCTCTGTTTTCCAATGGGATGGGATATTGAAAATCATATTGGGCTGGGTCGAAAATTGGTATGCATCATCAAAATCTGCTGGTTCAAACGTTAGTGTTTTTTCCTTTTGGAAATCTTTATAAATAGTTAAGTGTACTTTTTGACCTTGATTTTTGAAAATGACTTCTAATTTTTTTGAAGCTTTTTTTAAGCATTGTACGATGGAATTTTTATTCACACCCTCTGAAAATGCAAAAGCATTTTGCCCCGTTAGCATATTGTTTCCAAGGATTAAAACATGAGATCCGAATTTTTTCAAAATTAGCTTTCGAGACCAAGTTTTGATACACCTGTCACGTTCTCCAAAAGACTCGAGCTTGTTTAAATCTAAAAATTGTGAAAGTGCAATTCCTACTAATTCCCTTTCCTGGAAAAATCCAATAAAATGGCAGACCATGTTTTTAGGAGCCGACATTGCTAGTATTTTTAAATAATCTCTAGAAAGAAATATATTGTTCTTCGCCAAATCATCCCATTTTTCTGGGAGTTCCGTTTCGGAGGAATATATTTCTATAGCTAAAAGTGGGTACAAATTAAAAAAATTGATTAAGCAAAGTTAAAGAATCGGGTGCGAATGATGTGGGTACAAATTTAAAACAAAAAACCCATCAATATTGATGGGTAACACTTAGTTGTCTCAATTAATTAATATGGCTTAATTAAAAAAGATTAAGATAAAAATAAAAAAGCCTTGTAATTATCAAATTCGGTCGTATATTTGCCAACGAAACAACGCGGGATAGAGCAGTAGGCAGCTCGTCGGGCTCATAACCCGAAGGTCACAGGTTCGAGTCCTGTTCCCGCTACTAAGTAAGCCATTCTGAAAAGAGTGGCTTTTTTGTTATTAGTATAAAGAACAACAGTATGGCACATAAAGCAGGTTTTGTAAATATCATCGGGAATCCAAATGTTGGAAAATCAACCTTGATGAATGCCTTTGTTGGCGAAAGACTATCCATCATTACTTCAAAAGCACAAACCACAAGACATAGAATCTTGGGGATTGTAAACGGAGAAGATTTTCAATTGATTTTGTCCGATACGCCAGGAATCATCAAGCCTGCTTATGAAATGCAGGAGTCGATGATGAACTTTGTAAAATCAGCCTTCGAAGATGCCGATATTTTGATTTACATGGTTGAAATAGGCGAACAAGAATTGAAAGATGAGGCTTTTTTTAATAAAATTATACATTCTGCAATTCCTGTTTTGTTATTGTTGAACAAAATTGACAATTCAAATCAAGAACAGTTAGAAACACAAGTCGCTTTCTGGACGGAGAAAGTACCGAACGCGGAAATTTATCCCATCTCAGCCCTGCAAAATTTCAACGTTCCGGAAGTTTTCCAAAGAATAATCGAATTGTTGCCGGAATCGCCGGCGTATTATCCAAAAGACCAATTGACCGACAAACCCGAACGTTTCTTTGTAAACGAAACCATTCGCGAGAAAATCTTAATCAATTACAGCAAAGAGATTCCCTATGCAGTCGAAATCGTAACCGAAGAATTCTTTGAAGACGAAAACATCATTCGAATTCGTTCCCTGATTATGGTGGAACGCGAAACCCAAAAAGGAATCATTATTGGTCACAAAGGTGCTGCCCTGAAACAAGTAGGAATGGAAGCCCGTGCCGACTTGGAGAAGTTTTTCGGGAAGCAAATCCATATCGAATTGTATGTAAAAGTGAACAAAAACTGGAGAAGCAACGCAAATATGTTGAAGCGTTTTGGATACAATAACTAGATTTTTAGACTCTCGGAAAGTTCTAAAAATTAAAAAATCCATTTATTAAAACTACCTTTGCAAAAAATTAAAAATACCTTATTGTTTGCGTTTTAAGAATAATGATTTTGCTTACCAAAAATCTAAAATCTAAAATCCGCAACCTGCCTGTCGGCAGACAGGTCTTAAATCTGAAATATGAATAACATTGTAGCCATTGTAGGAAGACCCAACGTAGGAAAATCGACGCTTTTTAATCGATTGATACAAAGAAGAGAAGCTATTGTAGATTCGGTTTCGGGCGTGACCCGTGATAGAAACTATGGGAAAAGCGAATGGAACGGAAAGGAGTTTTCGGTAATTGACACGGGAGGTTATGTTCGTGGATCGGATGACATTTTTGAAGGTGAAATTCGAAAACAAGTCGAATTGGCTATCGATGAGGCTGATGTTATTATTTTTGTGGTTGACGTCGAAGAAGGAATTACGCCGATGGATGATATAGTTGCCAGATTGTTACGTAAAGTAAAAAAACCTGTTTTATTGGCTGTGAATAAGGTCGATAATGCCATGCGTGAGAAAGATGCAGTAGAATTTTACAACCTTGGTTTAGGCGAATATTATACGTTTGCCAGTATTTCCGGAAGTGGAACAGGCGATTTGTTGGATGCATTGATTGATTCTTTTCCAGTGAAACCAGAACCAGTTCAAGAAGAAATCGTGTTGCCTCGTTTTGCGGTTGTAGGTCGTCCTAATGCCGGAAAATCAAGTTTTATAAATGCCTTGATTGGCAAAGAACGTTTTATGGTAACTGACATTGCGGGAACAACCCGTGATGCCATTGATACCAAATTCGATCGTTTTGGGTTTGAATTTAACCTAGTAGACACTGCCGGAATTCGTCGCAAAGCGAAAGTGAAGGAAGATCTAGAATTTTACTCGGTGATGCGTTCCGTTCGAGCCATTGAGCATGCTGATATCTGTATACTGATAATAGATGCCACACGAGGATTTGAAGGGCAGGACCAAAGTATATTTTGGTTGGCCGAAAAAAACCGAAAAGGTGTGGTGATTTTGGTCAACAAGTGGGACTTGGTCGAAAAAGACACGATGTCAACCCGTGATTACGAAGCTAAAATCAGGGAAGAATTAATGCCATTTACTGATGTACCCATTCTTTTTGTTTCGGCATTGACAAAACAACGATTGTTGAAAGCATTGGAGGCTACGGTTCAGGTTTTCGAAAACAGACAGCAACGTATTGCGACTTCAAAATTCAACGAATTTATGCTGAAAGTGATTGAGGCTTATCCGCCACCCGCCACTAAAGGGAAATACGTAAAAATTAAATATTGTATGCAGTTGCCGACACCAACGCCACAATTTGTATTTTTTGCCAATATGCCACAATATGTAAAGGAACCTTACAAACGGTACTTAGAAAATAAAATCCGAGAAAACTGGGACTTTTCAGGAGTGCCAATAGATATTTATATTAGAGAAAAATAGTATACAAAAAGAAACAAATACAAAAGATATAACAACCCTTGTAAATACTATATTTACAAGGGTTTTTCTTGTTTTATGTTTTTCTTGTTTTGGTTTGTTATATGTTTGTTTTGTCTATATTTGTACCTTATTTGTACCTCAAAAATTATTTGTAAATGTCAGTAAAAGTAACACTTCGCAAAAAACCTATTTCAGGAAAAAGACATAGTTTGTACCTCGATTTTTATCCAGCGGTTAATAACTCCGAAAATGGAGAGCAAACTCGTAGAGAATTTTTAGGGATGTATATTTATGATAATGCAAGGAATCCACTTGATAAAGTGCATAATACAAATACATTAGACCTTGCTGAACAGATACGACAAAAAAGAGAAGGTGATTTGAATAAGCCCGAAATTTACAATGCGTTGGAACAGGAGCAGCTGAAAAAGAATAAGCGACAAGATGGAAGTTTTAATACTTATTTTAAGAAACTTGCTGAAAAAAGAAATACTTCAAACCGTTTTATTTGGCTAGGAAGTTGTGATTTTCTAAAATTATTCAAAGGAGAATCGTTACGATTTTCGGATATTAATACGGAGTTATGTGATGACTTTAGAGAATATTTGAAAACTACTAAAAGCAAAAAAAGCAATAAGATGCAATTGGCTGTTAATTCTCAAAAAACTTATTATGATAAATTTCGTTCCGCATTAAAGCAAGCATACAAAGACGGCTATCTTTCGGAAAATATAGCAGAGAAAACCAATGCAGTTAAACAAGCCGAGACGCAAAGAAACTACTTGACACTTGACGAACTGAATTTTCTTGCTAAAACGGACTGTAAAAGCTCCGAAATTAAAACACAAGCGTTATTTTCTGCCCTAACTGGGTTAAGACGTTCCGATATTCAAAAACTAATTTGGGAAGAACTTCAACATGTCGAGGGTAGCGGTTATCTAATTCGATTTAAACAAAAGAAAACAGGAGGGTCGGAAACTTTGCCAATAACTGAACAGGCTTTTAGTTTGCTTGGAGAAAGGAAACCGTCTTTTGAGAAGGTTTTTACTTTGATTGAAACAACAAATCAAAGAGAAAACCGATATTTGGCAAAGTGGGTTTTAGATGCTGGAATAACAAAAAAAATTACGTTTCATTGTTTTAGACATACGTTTGCTACCTTGCAGTTATCTAGTGGAACGGATATCTATACTGTTTCAAAGATGTTGGGGCATAAAGATTTGAATACTACGCAGATTTACGCTAAAATAATTGACGAAACTAAAAGGACAGCAGTAAATAGAATTAAACTTGATTTTTAATTAAAAACATTATAAAATGAGAGACAAAATATTTGAAATAAATAAAAAAAACTATT
>Ga0209550_10000742_pt1 | contig 31220 bp, 26 predicted proteins | sample LauGreSuBDMM15SN_2_FD_187567 | JGI IMG/M metagenome (GOLD analysis project Ga0209550, IMG submission 187567) | Freshwater lake microbial communities from Lake Michigan, USA - Su13.BD.MM15.SN (SPAdes) (version 5) | ecosystem: Environmental > Aquatic > Freshwater > Lake | place: Lake Michigan... | reverse complement strand
TGGGGTACTTCAGGCTGGGGTGCCGCAGGTGTCCCCAGCCTGAAGGCTGGGGCTTGTTAGCTGGGGTGCCGCAGGTGTCCCCGGCCTTCAGGCTGGGGCTTGTAAATGATATCCTTTTTTCTATATTGCTACACAAATAAACTGCCATGCAAAAGAAACATCCTAGGGGACTTAATTTTTTATTCTTTTCCGAAATGTGGGAACGTTTTGGGTATTACTTAATGATTGGCATTTTTCAATTGTATCTTACCGAGTCGATAGACAAGGGAGGCATGGGTATGGATAGAAAAGAGGCGGCAGATATTTATGGAACTTTTATTGCCTTTGTTTTTTTAACGCCCTTTTTGGGTGGCTTGTTGGCAGATAGAATTTTAGGGTATAAAAACTCAATCTTAATTGGTGGCGTGTTAATGGGTTTAGGATACTTAGGTTTGGCTTTGCCGGGCATGACCAGCTTCTACATTTCTTTGTTTTTGATCATTATAGGAAATGGATTTTTTAAGCCAAATATTTCAACCTTATTGGGTAATTTATACAATAACCCAGAGTTCAAAGACAACAAAGATGCAGGCTATAACATTTTTTATATGGGTATCAATATTGGTGCCTGTGTATGTAATTTATTTGCAGCTTACATGCGTAACCGTTATGGTTGGGGTTATGCATTTGCAACCGCCGGAATAGGTATGTTTATTGGTATTGCCACTTTTTTAATTGGCCTCCGTCATTATCGCCACGTAGATGTTATTAAAGCTGTTCAACCTGAAGATATGCCTTTGGCAAAAATCATGGCACAGGTGTTTTTGCCAGCAATAGTAGTAGGTGCCAGTGCGTGGTTTTTTCCAGGAAATATTTTTGGTTCAGACAGCACCGATGCATTTATTTTTGCCACCATACCAGTGATTATTTTTTACATTGGATTGTATGTTAAGGCTTCGGTAGAAGATAAGAGGCCCCTTGCTGCTTTGTTGAGTATTATGGCCGTATCAGTAATGTTTTGGGCAGTTTTTAAGCAAAATGGCACGGCACTTACTACTTGGGCTCAATTTTATACAGATAGAGAAATTCCTGCCGCGATTCAACCAACTGCCAGAACTTTGTATTTGGCCGAAACCATGCCTTTTAAAACAGATTCAGTTACCTTATTCAATGATAAATTTCAAATGGTAAAAGAAAATGGCAAAGCACTGAAAACACTCGATAAGCCAGTTTATTTTAGAAACTTACCTGACGATAAAAAACCAGTCGAGGGAGAAACGACTTACCTATTTAATACGGAGTTATTTCAATCCATCAATCCTTTTTGGGTTATAGTATTAACGCCAGTTGTAGTTGGCTTCTTCGCCTTTTTGAACCGACAAAAAAAAGAGCCTAGCACCGCCTCAAAAATTGCATTGGGATTAATAATTTCATCACTCTCAACACTGGTAATGGTTGCTGCTGTTTATGTTGGTAGTAATGGTAGTATAAAAGTTTCACCGCTATGGTTGGTTTCTTGTTATGGCGTTATAACAATCGGTGAACTGTTTTTAAGTCCGATGGGACTCTCATTGGTAAGTAAATTAAGTCCTAAACGCATAACCGCAGTAATGATGGGCGGCTGGTTTTTGGCTACCTCCCTCGGCAATAAATTATCAGGCATATTGGCAACTTTATGGGATGGGTATGAGAACAAAGCCAATTTCTTTTTGGTTAATTGCTGCCTTCTTGGTGCTGCTGCCATTGGAACATTGTTTATGCTTAAGTGGTTAAATGGGATTTTGAAGGAGCATTTGTAAGATGATCAAACAAGCCCCAACCTTCAGGTTGGGGTTGGAGAGTGGTATCCCCAACCTTCAGATTGGGGTTGGTGCGTGGTATCCCCAACCTAAAGGTTGGGGTTGGATTACTCCGGCTTCTCAGCAGGAGGGGTGTCTTTCTTTTTGCGGGGGGCTTTCTTTCCTGAGCTGCTAATCTTTAACTCGCCAGTGTTGGCTTCTTTATCGTAGTCAATTTCAATGGTATCGCCTTCATTCATTTCCATCTTCAACAACTCTTCTGCAATCGGATCTTCCATAAATTTTTGGATGGTTCTCGCCAGCGGTCTCGCACCCATATCTGGATCAAATCCTTTGTCGGCTAAAAATTCTTTGGCGGCATCGGTTACTTTTACTTTGAAGCCAAGGTCCTCTATGCGCTTCAATAATTTCTCTAAGGTTAAATCTAAGATTTTTATGATAGAGTTTTTTTCTAAAGATGAGAATACAATCACATCATCAATTCGGTTCAAAAATTCTGGTGAGAAGAAGCGTTTTAAGGCTGTTTCAATTACAATTTTGTTGTTCTTATCAGAATCGGCTGCTTTGCTTGGTGTAGAGAATCCAACTCCTCCAGCAAAATCTTTCAATTGCCTTGATCCTAAGTTGGATGTCATGATAATAATGGTATTTCTGAAATCAACCTTGCGGCCCATACTATCAGTAATAAAACCTTCATCTAGTACTTGCAATAAAATATTAAATACGTCTGGATGTGCTTTTTCTATCTCGTCTAACAACACCACAGCATAAGGTTTTCTGCGAATTTTTTCAGTTAATTGTCCGCCTTCTTCATAACCTACGTAACCGGGAGGCGCTCCAACCAACCTGCTAACGGCAAACTTCTCCATGTACTCGCTCATGTCAATTCTAATCATGGCCTCTTCGGTATCAAACAAGTATTTGGCAAGTACTTTCGCCATCTCTGTTTTTCCAACTCCTGTTGGACCAAGAAACACAAATGAACCAATTGGTTTATTGGGGTTTTTTAATCCGGCGCGGGTGCGTTGAATGGCTTTGGTTAATTTTTTTATTGCTTCATCTTGCCCAATTACCTTGCCTGCTAACTCATTGCCCATGTTTAATAAACGCTGACCTTCACTTTGTGCAATTCTTTTTACAGGTACACCAGTCATCATCGCAATCACCTCGGCCACGCTGTCTTCAGTAACGCTGTACCTTTGGGTTTTAGTTTCTTCCTCCCACCTGTTTTTTTCTGTTTCTAATTGCTCTAAAAGGTGCTTTTCACGGTCGCGCAGTTTTGCCGCTTCTTCATATTTTTGGCTCTTAACAACTTTGTTTTTTTCTACCTTAATTTCCTCAATTTGTTTTTCCAACTCAAGAATATTAGCAGGCACATGAATATTGCTTAGATGCACACGTGCGCCAGCTTCATCCATAACGTCAATTGCCTTATCCGGCAGGTGTCTGTCTGTTAAATACCTACTGCTCATTTTAACGCAAGCTTCAATTGCTGCATCTTCATAATTCACACTGTGGTGAGATTCGTATTTGTCTTTGATATTGTTTAATATCTCAATACTTTCATCTTGGGTGGCCGGCTCAACCATTACCATTTGAAACCTGCGTTCCAATGCACCATCCTTTTCAATGTATTGGCGGTATTCATTCAATGTTGTTGCACCAATACATTGTATTTCGCCTCGAGCCAATGCTGGTTTAAACATATTTGAAGCATCAAGGGAACCACTTGCCCCACCCGCGCCAACAAGGGTATGTATTTCATCAATAAATAGAATTACATCTGGCGATTTTTCTAACTCATTCATTACCGCTTTCATACGTTCTTCAAACTGCCCACGGTATTTAGTTCCAGCCACTAGGCTCGCCAAATCAAGCATCACAATACGTTTATTAAACAACACACGAGATACTTTTCTTTGGATAATTCGCAAGGCCAAACCCTCGGCAATTGCTGTTTTACCAACACCAGGTTCACCAATGAGTATTGGATTATTTTTCTTACGGCGAGATAAAATTTGCGAAACCCTTTCAATCTCTTTTTCTCTACCAACTATTGGATCAAGCTTACCTTCTTCTCCAGCTTTTGTAAGGTCTCTTCCAAAATTATCTAATACAGGCGTTTTAGATTTAGTATCTGTTTTGCGAGTTTCTGATTTTCTTTCTTCAGGCGCTGAACCAAGGTATTCATCTTCATCTGCAGGCATTTCGTTTTTAATATCGCTAAGATTGCCCTCAACGGCGGCTTTAAAAATTTCGTAAGTAATACCAAATTGACCTAAAATTTGAGACGCCAAATTGTCTTCATCGCGCAAAATTGACAGTAACAAATGTTCAGTGCCAATTATATCTGTCTTAAAAATCTTGGCTTCGAGGTAAGTAATTTTGAGTACTTTCTCTGCTTGTTTTGTCAGAGGGATATTAACAAAATTGGTATTGTTTGTAGCTGATCCACGTATGTTTTCTTCTACTGTTTTCTTAACACGCAATTGGTCTACATCCAATGCTTTCAAGGTTTTGAGCGCCTTTCCATCGCCTTCTCTGATAAGCCCTAAAAGCAGGTGCTCTGTGCCTATATAATCATGTCCCAAACGAATGGCCTCTTCTCTGCTATAAGAGATCACGTCTTTTACTCTTGGTGAAAATTTCGCTTCCATATATTTTTTGTAATTGGATCTATCAAAAAAAGTTCCACTTTTATTTCATGCAATGTAATAAAAAGGAACATAACTTCAAAAAAAGCTGGAGCGGCTCCTTTGCAAGGATTGTTTTGTAATTGGGTCAAAAATAAGTAAAGGCGTTTGAGCCTAAAGTTACTTCATTAGCATTTGCTGGAGGTCGCTGGAGTTGGGAAGGATAACGTTGTTATCCAAGCTTTCAAAGATGGAGTTTTTGCTTTGGAATTCTGGCACTATCTGCTTCATCTTGCCTACAATCTGCATGTTATCTTGGGTATCATATAGGCTTACTAGTTCGGCAATAATTTGCTGTACTTCTTCAAATTCATAAGAGCGCACTTTGCCAATCATTATCTTTTCGTGGTGTGTTGGGAGTGCATTTTCTTGATCGTTGAGGAGTTCTTCAAAGATTTTTTCTCCTGGGCGTAAGCCTGAGTATACAATTTGTATATCTTTGCCTAGCGTTAATCCACTGAGTTTTACCATCTTTTTAGCCAAATCTACTATCTTGGTAGATTTACCCATATCAAATATATAAATCTCTCCACCTTTACCCATATTTCCTGCTTCTAATACCAATTGGCAGGCTTCGGGAATAGTCATGAAGTAACGGGTAATATCTGGGTGTGTCACAGTAATGGGCCCACCTTCTTCAATTTGTTTTTTAAACTTTGGAATAACAGAGCCGCTTGATCCTAAAACATTGCCAAATCGGGTAGTAATAAACTTGGTATTGCCTTTCTTTGTTTTTTGAATATGTTCCCACATTGATTGCACATAAATTTCAGCAATTCGTTTGCTAGCACCCATCACGTTAGTTGGGTTCACTGCCTTATCTGTGCTTACCATTACAAAGCGTTCTAAACTATGCTTTACCGCTAAATCGCATAATATACGTGTACCATTTACATTTACTCGCACTGCTTCCCCTGGGTTTTCTTCCATTAATGGCACATGTTTGTATGCAGCTGCGTGGTAAATAATATCGGGATTGAAATGCTCAAAAACGCGTTCCATGCGCGATGCATTGGTAATATCTGCAATAATTACTTCTGCAAAGGTGTTCATTGCAGATGGATGAATATCCCTAATCTCCGCATCAAGCTCGTATAATTTAATTTCAGATGAATCTAAACACAAAAGTTTTTTTGGCTTAAACTTAAGTAATTGTCTCACTATTTCTGAACCTATAGAACCCCCTGCACCAGTTACCAATACTATTTTGTTGTTTACTTGTTTGCCAATACTTTCTTTGTTTAATTCAATGATATCCCGTTCAATAAGGTCTTCAATTTTTACTTGCTTCATTTGCTTGAAGCTGAGCTCGCCATTGATCCACTTCTCTACCGGTGGAACCGTGCGCACAGCAACGTTTAGGTTCAAACAGCGTTCTATAATTTCTTGCTTTTTACTGATAGATATGTGAGGATTGGCAATCACTAATTGTTTAATATTGTAGCGCTGCAACACACTTTCTAAGTCTAATTTGCCGTGATATATAGTTATACCTTCTAATATCTTTTGCTGGTGATGGTCTTCATCATCAAAAAATGCCACTACCTTAATGCCTTCGCTGCCCTCTTGCTCTAATTTACGTTTGGTGGTTAAACCAGCTGTGCATCCGCCATAAACGGCAAAGTTTATTTTTTTCTGATCCGAAAAAGAACTGATTCGTATATACATTAATTTTACAAATACCCTAAAGGCACCTAATAAAAAAACAGATAGCGTAAAATCTAAAAGTAAAATAGAATAGGGGAAAAGGTGATTGTTTTTACCTGGAACATAATTAAATACAGCATCAATTATAAACAAAAAGAAAAATGAGGTTCCCATGGCATAAAATATGCGCAGGACATCTTGCACGCTTGTATGGCGCAAAACAAAGCTGTGGAGTCTAAAATAGCTAATGTTTACTCCTTTTACTAACAACACTATAGGCAAAACGGTTAGTGAGGTGTAAAACAAATTTGTATCCATGCTTAAGCTAAATCGGGTGAGCACGGCCAAAACATAGGCTGCTCCGCAGATGCTTATATCAAACAATAAAAAAAACCAACGAGGTACTTGGCTAGATTTAGAAAAAAGGAGTTGAAGTAATTTCATGTTTGTATGCTATGAAAATTATAATGCAAATATAACATATTTACTATATTTACAATTAAATTGTGTTAATAAGTTTGTGAGTCTGGTCACTTAGCTTGTCGAAGTACGGTCACTGAGCTTGTCGAAGTGTTGCCCGGGTAAATTGAGTTTAAGATTTGCTCACACAGGCCAAAACCCCCGGGCATAGGGCGTCAGTGTGAGTTGGGGTGTGAGTCTGGTCCTTCGACTAGGCTCAGGATGAGGCTTATTTGCAGGTTAAACTTGCCTTCAACGTTATGATGAGCCTGTTGAACCAGAAACTTAATTTTGAGATAAAAAAAAAAACCTTACCTTCGCATTTCGAATGATTACAAATAATAAGAAGGAAAATATTGCTTGTTGGTACCTTCTGTACACTAACCCCCGTGCCGAGAAAAAGGTAGCTGAAGAGCTTCAAATGAAAGGTTTCGAGGTATTTTTGCCGTTGCAAAGAACATTAAAAGTTTGGAGCGATCGAAAAAAATGGGTGGAAGAGCCATTGTTTAAATCTTATCTTTTTATCAATACCGAATTGGAACGCAATTACTACCAAATACTCAATACCACAGGCATCGTTAAATTTGTCAGCTTCCAAGGCACCCCCGCCAAGGTGGATCAGCGTGAAGTTACTACAGTAAAACTATTGCTTGGACATTACAGCGACTTAATAGAACAACGTCAGGATGAGCCTATTGAACCGCTTTTGATGGGAGAACCAGTTACAGTAATAGCAGGTCCCCTACTAGGCATCCAAGGCAAACTCATTGCCACCCGCAGCGGCGACAAAATGCTGATAGAATTAGAAACCATGCAACAAAATATATTGATAACCCTTCCCTCAAATTTTCTCATCAAAACTCATCATTCCGCTTCAATAGCGGTCTAAATAATTACTATGAATAAAGAAAAAAAAGTAGTTCCACGTTTAATTCCCCCAATCTTCACATCCAAATTAGTAGGACTGATATTTTCGGTTCTAGTAATACTTTCCTCCTGCGTTTCAAATAAAAAGTATGTTTACCTGCAAGACAAAGGCAATGTAAAATCAGATAGTAATGGTGTAATGCCTGTTGTTTCTTATGACTATAAATTGCAAAAAGGTGATGTCTTGTATATCTCTCTAACTACAGATGATGAAAAATTGAATAAGATTTTTATTCCCAGTGGTGGTGGAGGTATTCAAATTCAGCAGAATCAAAATGTTTCAGGGTCTATGCTTTACTTTATTGGATTTACTGTTGATGCCAATGGGGAGATTGAATTCCCTTATTTGGGGAAAATTAAGGTTGCAGGATTAGATATTTCCAAAGCAAAAAGTGCTGTGGAATTAGAATTGAAAAAATATTTTAAAATTTTCTACCTACAAATAAAACTAGCTGAATTTAAATTCAGTGTATTGGGCTATGTAAACAGGCCTGGGCAGTTTTTTTTCCAACAAAATAAAGTTAGTATTTTTGAAGCAATTTCTATGGCTGGTGAATTGCAGGGAATGTCAAAAAAAATGGAGATACAGCTATACAGACAATATCCTGATGGGGTTAAATTGCATAAAATTGACCTTACAGATAGAAGTATCATTAACTCACCTTTGTTTTATATACAGCCCAATGATTTGGTTTACATAGTACCCTTGAAGTCAAGAACATTGGGAGATATGAGTAATTTACAATCTTCATTTGGAGTTGTGGCACCTTTAGTAGGTACATTATTATTAGTTTTCAATACATATATTTTAGTAAAGAATTTATAAAATATTCAGATGAGTGATCAGTTTCAAAAACAAAACGATATAGACAATAATATCAACGCGCCATTGGATGGTGGGCTAAATTTAAAAACAATACTTGGTAAGTTTTTAGCGTATATACCCTATTTTATTGTTTCAATTATTATTTCATTATTTATAGCCTTTTTAATTAATAGGTATGCCGATCCAAGGTATTTAATTCAATCTACTTTGTTAATAAAGGAAAAGAATGCAAAGGGCGGTTTGGATGGAGCAGATAATTTCCTTCAAGGGATGCAGTTATTAAGTTCAACCAGAAATATTGAAAATGAACAAGGTATTCTTAAGTCCAAATCAATTGTTGCCGAGACCCTAAAAAAACTTGATTTTGGCATTTCTTATTTTGCTGAAGGTTCGGTAAGAAAGGCCGATTTATATGGAAATCTTCCTTTTATTGTTAAACTGGATAGCAATCATTTACAATGCAGAAACAATTACATTAGTATTAAATTCTTGCCAGATGAAAAAATAGAATGTAGTATGGAGGGTGTTGGCGATGTTTTTGTACCCAAAACTGGAGCTATGGTGCAAAGAATAGAATCGGAGCAAAAGTGGATTTTTAAGGCCAATGAACCAATTGTTACCGATTATTTTTCATTTAGCATCTTTATTACCGACCCGAGGGTTTTGTTAAAATTTGATGATATTTATTCAATTAAGTTGAATCAATTTGAAAATTTAGTAGATCAATATTATGGTAGCTACACCTTAAGCCCAATTAACAAACAAGCATCTATTTTAGAAATTACAAAGGAAGGACAATATCCTGAAAGAGAATTGGCATTTGTTAACCAATTAACTTTAACATATATACAACAAGGCTTAGACGAAAAAACCAAGGTTACTCAAAAAACTATCCGTTTTATAGACGATCAGTTGAAAGGTATTAGTGATACGCTAGGACAGGTTGAAGATCAATTGCAAACCTTTAGAACGGAGAATAAAATTATAAATCTAAGTCAAAGTGGTTCAAGAATAATGGACAATGTGGTAGATTTAGAAAGGCAGAAAGCAGAACAAAATTTACGTAATAAATATTATTCTTATTTAGAAGAATATGTGAGGAATGCAAATCCATTAGATCAGCTAATTGCTCCAAGTCTTATGGGTGTGAACGATCCTGTTTTGATAACAGTATTGCAAAAAATGGTAGAATTGTATGCTAAAAAGAAAACTTTGGAAATGAGTTACCAAAAAGACAATCCCATTTTAAGAGAAACTGAACAAAATTTAATCAATTTACAAAATACCCTAATAGAAAATATACATAGCATTCAAAAAAATTCTAATGTTATGCTTGTTGATTTGAACAGGAGAGTAGCTTTAGCTGAAGTTGAAATTGCCAAGCTGCCAGCGAATGAGCAAAAATTATTAAGTATAAATAGAAGATATCAATTGAGCGATAAATTATATACTTATTTATTAGAAAAAAGAGCAGAGGCAGGTATTGCAGGAGCCGGAATTAATTCAGATAACAAAGTTTTAGATCCAGCTATGGTTATGACAAAGACTTATCCAATTGAGATTAATAATTATTTGATTAGCCTAGTAATTGGAACTGTTATTCCATTAATTATTATTTTAACCCTTGATTTTTTTAATAATAAAATACAAAATCACGCTCAATTACAGCAATTGACTAAAATTCCATTGGTGGGCAGTATTGTGCACAATACTAAACTTACATCATTGGTTATTGCCAATCATCCAAAATCACAAATTTCTGAAGCATTTAGAAATTTGAGAAGTAATATTTCTTATTTGGGTGGGAAAAAAGACAGGAAGATAATAATGGTAACATCCATTGTATCTGGTGAAGGCAAGACATTCGCTAGTATGAATTTGAGTTCTGTTTTGTCAGTTGCTGGTTATAAAACTTTACTAATTGGAGTTGATTTGCGTAAACCAAAAATCTTTCAAGATTTCAAATTAGATAATAGTTTTGGCTTGACCAATTATTTAATTGGCAAGGCCACAATGGAAGAAATTATTCAACATTCAGGGCTAGATAATTTAGATATTATTACAGCAGGGCCAACGCCACCAAATCCCTCTGAATTAATTATGAATGCTGCCTTCCATCAATTAATAGAACATTATAAATTGGAGTATGATTTTATTATATTGGATACACCTCCAATAGGTATGGTTGCAGATGGCATGGATACTATGAAATTTGCAGATATTATTTTATATGTGGTAAGACAAAATATTAGTCAGAAGAATTCGCTAAGCTTAATTAATGAATTGTATGCCACAGAGAAGGAAAAAAGTTTTGGGCTCATTTTTAACGATGTAAATTTTGCTTCTGTTTATGGATATGGTTATGGAGCTTATGGTTATGGTTACGGGCAATCATACAGCTATGGTGGAGGTTACGGTTCAGGCTATGGATATGGGTATGGTTATGGATATGGTAACTATGGGGATACGGAAATAGAGAAGAAGCCACTTTGGAAGCGGTTGATTGGTCGGTAATTTCAAGAATTTAAGTCTTGATTTTTGATTGTGAAGTCAATACATTTCCATATCATAACATAATTGAAAGCTATCAGTTACAATTTATTAAGATTTTTTACTTGTAAATGTAATCAATGAGTCTTATCATTGAGTACTTTTTTTACTCATTGTTGAGGTTTAGCTAATTTTGGACCATAATTATGGGACTCACCATGCGAAGCTATGGGAAGAGTCCTGAATCCAGAGTCTACATTTTAGAAAAAACATTTGAATAAAAGACATACCTAATTGACTCATAATTAAGATAAACTGCAGGTATACCTTACACCAATAAATAAATTTCTTATCCAAAATCTAGATTCTGGATTTTAGATTCTTCCATATGCTCGACGCGCTAATAACATCTAAAACACGTATTAAACTTTTACTTAAGTTCTTTTTGAACGCGAGTAGAATGGATTATTTGCGAAATTTGGAAAGTGACTTAGGTGATAATACCAATGCAATAAGAGTTGAATTGAATAAATTAGAGGAGGCTGGGTTATTGTTGAGCTTTACGAAAGGGAATAAAAAATACTTTCAATCGAATAGCAAACATCCATTGTTTCCGGATATCCAATCAATATTAATGAAGATAACCGGTATTGATGAGTTGATGAAAAGGGTATTAAACAATGTGGGCGATTTAGCAAAAGTATACTTGACAGGCGCGCTTGCAGAGGGTAACGAATCAGAAATTATAGATCTCATCTTAGTTGGGAAAGTGAACAGGGAATATTTTAGCGAACTTATTAACAAAGCAGAGAAGTTTATCCAAAAGAAAATTCGTTTCGTTGTTTTTGATGAAGCTGAATTTGCAATGAAAGAGAGGAAGATTATTTCAGGGAATGATTTGCTGCTTTGGGAGAAATAGTTTTTAAAATAAACGATACGAAGAATAACACAAAGTACACAATAAATTTTTACACATAGTAATCTTGGTGCTGCCTTAGCGCACTTTGTGTTAAATAATAAAATCAAACATTATGACGCAAAATAAAATTGCCATCATCGGTCTAGGTTATGTGGGATTTCCCTTAGCGGTTGCATTCGCAGAAAAATATCCTGTGATTGGTTTTGATATTAATCAAACACGTGTAAATCAATTAATGGGTGGCCATGATTTTACCCTGGAGGTTTCGGATGAATTGTTAAGTTCAGTTATTTGTCACGAACTAAGAGAAAATGGCTTATTTTGTACTACCAATTTGGAGGCGATAAGAGATTGTAACTATTTTATTGTAACGGTTCCAACGCCCACAGACAAACACAATCGCCCAGATTTAACTCCTTTGTATAAAGCAAGTGAAACAGTGGCAAAAGTATTGAAAAAGGGTGATATAGTAGTTTATGAATCAACTGTTTACCCTGGAGTAACGGAAGATGAGTGTATTCCCGTTTTAGAGAAAAATTCTGGTTTAAAATTTAATGTTGATTTTTTTGCAGGTTATTCTCCTGAAAGAATCAACCCGGGGGATAAGGAGCATACCGTTACTAAAATATTAAAAGTAACATCAGGTTCAACTCCTGAAATTGCAGAAAAAGTTGACCAATTATATAAATCAGTTATTGTTGCTGGTACATTTAAAGCATCATCCATAAAAGTAGCTGAGGCAGCCAAGGTTATTGAAAACTCCCAACGTGATATCAATATTGCGTTTGTCAATGAATTATCAAAAATCTTCAATAAACTTGGAATAGATACCAACGATGTTTTAGAGGCAGCAGGTACTAAATGGAATTTTTTAAAATTCAAGCCAGGCCTAGTTGGGGGTCATTGTATTGGTGTTGATCCATATTATTTGGCTCAAAAGGCGCAAGAAGTGGGCTATCACCCAGAAATTATTTTAGCAGGCCGCCGACTTAACGATGGAATGGGTGCTTATGTTGCCGAAGAAGTTGTGAAGTTGATGGTGAAAAAGGAAGTTCAGGTTAGAAATGCCAAATGCCTGGTTCTTGGATTCACTTTTAAAGAGAATTGCCCAGATGTAAGAAATACCAAAGTGATTGATATTATAAATGAATTGGTTACTTACAACATCACTCCCGTAATTTTTGATCCTTGGGCAAATCCTGCAGAAGTTTCGCATGAATACGGATGCAATGTTGTAAATACTTTGCCAGAAGGAAAATTCGAAGCAGTAATTCTGGCTGTTTCACACAATGAATTTAAAAATTTAGCTATCAAATCATTGGTCATCGAAAATGGAGTTATATTTGATGTTAAGGGCTTACTCCCTAAAGGCATGGCTGATTCTAGACTTTAATTGATAAAATATTAATGAAAATATTAGTTACTGGAGGAGCAGGATTTATAGGTTCAAACCTAGTTGAATCCTTATTAAACAATCCTAAAGTTGGTTTGGTTAGGGTTCTTGATAATTTGGCAACCGGCCATTTAAGAAATATTCATGAATTCATGGATAATTCTAAATTCGAATTTTTAGAAGGAGATATACGCGATAAGGAAATTTGTATCAAAGCTGCTATTGGAATTGATGCTATTAGTCACCAAGCGGCATTGGGTTCAGTCCCAAGAAGTATTAAAGACCCAATTACTTCTCATGATGTGAATGTAAATGGTTTTTTAAACCTATTGGAAGCTGCAAAAGTAAACAATGTTAAAAGAGTTGTTTATGCATCTTCCTCTTCTGTTTACGGTGATTTAAATGAGTCGCCAAAAGTAGAAAAAAGGGTAGGAAAAGTGCTATCGCCATATGCTGCAACTAAAATGACCAATGAATTATATGCAGAGGCGTATGCTAAAAACTATGATATGCAAATTATCGGGTTTCGGTATTTTAATGTTTTTGGACCCAAACAAGATCCAGAAGGACCTTATGCTGCTGTAATTCCATTATTTATAAAAGCAGCATTAACCAATTCTTCGCCATTAATCAATGGCGATGGATCAATTACACGAGATTTTACACCTGTTTCAAATGTTGTTCAATTAAATGCTACTGGTGTGCTAAAATTGATGGAGGGCAATTTTCATCATGCAATTAATGTGGCATGTGGTCAAACAACCGATTTAAATAATTTGTGGACCATGATCAAGAATATCGCTGGTGCAACTATGGAGGCAAATCATGGACCCAATAGAAAAGGTGATATTTTATTTAGTTTGGCAGATATAACATTAGCAAAAGAAATCCTAGATTATCAACCTGATGCTGATTTGTCTTCTGCTTTGAAAGCAGCAATAAAGGATTATAAAATTAGATTTTCATTCTAAATCATGAGTATAAAATAAATTAGTAAAACAGAAATGAATAAAGTAGCATTAATAACCGGTATTACGGGGCAAGATGGAGCATATTTAGCAGAATTTTTGCTAGAAAAGGGATATTTTGTACATGGTATTAAAAGAAGAAGTAGTTTAATTAATACAGATAGGATTGATCACCTGTATCAAGACCCGCACGAACAACACCTCAGACTTAAACTTCATTATGGTGATTTAACTGATAGTACCAATTTAATTAGAATAATTCAAGAAACTCAGCCAGATGAAATATACAATTTGGCAGCTATGAGTCATGTTCATGTTAGCTTTGAAACTCCTGAATATACTGCAAATGCAGACGGAATTGGTACCCTAAGAATATTGGAAGCAGTTAGGTTACTTGGGTTAACCAAAAAAACTAAAATATATCAGGCTTCAACCAGTGAATTATATGGATTGGTTCAGCAAGTGCCACAAAGTGAAGCAACTCCTTTTTATCCAAGATCGCCTTATGCTGTTGCTAAACTATATGCTTATTGGATAACTGTTAATTACAGGGAAGCTTACAATATGTTCGCTTGTAATGGTATTCTTTTTAACCACGAAAGTCCCAACAGGGGTGAAACTTTTGTAACTAGAAAAATTACAATGGCAGCTTCTAAAATTGTTTTAGGATTACAAAAACAATTGTATTTGGGAAATTTAAATGCTCAAAGAGATTGGGGTCATGCAAAAGATTACATTGAGGCTATGTACCTTATTCTGCAACAAGATAAACCAGAAGATTTTGTTATTGCAACAGGCATCACCACTACAATCAGAAAATTTGTTCAGATGGCTTTTAACGAGCTAGGAATAGAGATTTCTTTTAAAGGTGAAAATGAGGCTGAAATTGGATATGTAAGCCATATTGATTCTCAAATTTTAGCGAGCCTTGCTATTGAAAGTTGTGAGTTAAAAGTTGGTGATGAAGTTGTTGCTGTTGACCCAAGATACTTTAGACCAACTGAAGTAGAGCTATTAATAGGTGACAATTCTAAGAGCAAAGAAAAATTGGGTTGGGTGCCGAAACATGATTTACAATCTTTGGTTACAGATATGATGAATTCAGATTTAAAATTAATGAAAAAACAACTCTTTTTAAGTAATTCTGGTTTTGATTCTAACCAAAACCTATATTAATTTTTTTGTTGAATAGTAAGTTATTATCATGAGTAAGTTAAAAGTATTTGTTGCTGGAAGTAATGGAATGGTAGGTAGTGCGGTTGTTAGACTCCTCTCTACCAACCATAAGTATGACATAATTGTAAGAAACAGGAAAGAATTGGATTTATTGGATTCAATAGCTGTAAGCAATTTTTTTGCAGTAGAAAAAATTGACATCGTTATTCTTGCTGCTGCAAAAGTTGGGGGAATACAGGCAAACATGACCAAACCTGGTCAGTTTCTATTTGAAAATTTGCAAATACAAAACAATGTCATTCATCAAGCGTATTTAAACAATGTTAAAAAGCTTGTTTTCCTTGGTAGTTCTTGCATTTATCCAAAAGAATGTCCGCAACCTATGAAGGAAGATTACATTTTAACTGGAAAATTGGAACCAACAAACGAAGGGTATGCAATTGCTAAAATTGCAGGGTTAAAAATGTGTGAGGTCTACAAAAAACAATATGGCTTTGATAGTATTAGCCTTATGCCTTGCAATCTTTATGGGCCAAACGACAGTTTTGATCTACAACATTCTCATGTTCTAAGTGCATTAGTGAAAAGATTTTCAGATGCAGTAGCCAATGGATTGGATGAAATTACGCTTTGGGGTACAGGTATAGCCAAAAGAGAATTCATGCATGTGGATGATTTGGCAAAAGCTTTGGTTTTCCTTATGGAAAATTACCACGATGCCGAAATGATAAACGTTGGAACCGGAACGGATATTAGTATCAAGGAACTTGCTGAATTAATTGCGGATAAAGCAGGTTTCAAGGGAACAATAAGCTGGGACGCATCTAAACCTGATGGGATGTTGAAAAAATGTATGGATGTGAGTAAATTAAATGCCCTAGGGTTCAAACCTGAAATCACGCTTTCGGATGGAATAGACCAAATGATCAATATTTATAAAACAATAAAATAAAATAAAATGATACCTTTAATGAAGAATGCTTTTTTAAAAGAGCATGAAACTAAATTAGCTTTGGCAGATTTTATTATTAAGTCTGACCGATTAAGCATGGATGAAAAATGCTTTGAATTTGAAAGAAAATTTGCAGAAAAGCAGGGCAGAAAACATGGTATTTTGTTTAACAGTGGAGGCAGTGCAAATCTTGCAATGCTTCAGTCTCTTAAAAATCTAGGACAACTAAAAGATGGAGACAAAGTTGCTTTTTCAGCTTTAACATGGAGCACAAATACAATGCCTATTATTCAAATGGGTCTTGTGCCTGTACCACTTGATTGTGAACTTGAAACTTTAAATGTTAGTAGCGCGGCTATTTTAGAACGTATTGCTCAAGTGCCTGATTTGAAATGTATATTTTTAACAAATGTTTTAGGTTTTGTAAGTGATTTTGAAGAAGTTAAAGCAGTTTGTGATAAAAATGGAATAATTTTAATTGAAGACAATTGCGAGTCTTTAGGTACCGAAACCAATTTTACGAAAGCAGGTAATTTGGGTTTAGGAGCAAGTTTTTCGTTTTTTGTTGCACACCACATGTCAACCATCGAAGGCGGAATGATTACCACTGATGATGATGATTTCAATGAAATGCTTAAAATTGTTAGAGCCAATGGTTGGGATAGAAATTTAACTGCTGCTCAACAGCATAAATGGCGAAAAAAATATAACATCAGTTCAGAATTTGAAGCCAAATATACTTTTTATGATTTAGGTTATAATTTTAGACCAACAGAAATTACTGGATTTTTAGGCCTATTTCAATTACAATTTCTTGATAACAATATTTTAAAAAGGCAAGAAAATTATTTGAGAATTGAAAAAACAATATTGGAGAATGATGACTTAATTCCATTGAGACACAATCATATTAAAACATTGTCCACTTTTGCGGTTCCAATTATTTGTAAAACCAAAGAACTAAGAGAAAGATATATTGAACAATTTGCTGGTGCGGGTGTTGAAATAAGACCCATGATTGCAGGGAACATGACCAAACAACCTTTTTATGCGAAATATGTTGAAGCGCAATACGAATTGCCTAATACAGATATCATTCATGAAAATGGATTCTATTGTGGCAATTATCCAGAATTATCAGAAACTGATTTACAAACAATTGAAAGTTGTTTAATGAAGTACTAATTTTATCTTTAGTTCTTTTGTTTGCAATTTTATTTACTAGATGCTTTTTAATTCATTAAGTTTTGCCATTTTCTTACCAATCGTTTTTATCCTTTATTGGGTAATTGGTTCTGCTAAGCTAAGAAGTCAAAATGTTTTATTAATTGTATCTAGTTATTATTTCTATGCTTGTTGGGATTGGCGTTTCTTGTTTCTTTTGGTTTTTTCAACCCTATTGGATTTTTACTCTGGGGTTAAAATATCCAAAGCCAATGGTCAATTTAGTAAGAAAACTTGGCTCTTTATAAGTATTGTTATTAATCTGGGAATATTAGGTGTATTTAAATATTACAACTTCTTCTCATCTTCCTTTGCCGATGCTTTATCTTTATTAGGTGTAAAAGTAAACATGTCGTCACTGGAGGTAATTCTTCCGGTAGGTATTTCGTTTTATACTTTTCATGGTTTGTCTTACGTAATAGATATTTACTACAATAAAATTGATTACGAAAAGGATTTTATTAACTACTCTTTATTTGTAAGTTTCTTCCCATTATTAGTTGCTGGACCTATAGAGCGTGCCACACATTTGCTGCCTCAAATAGTAAAGAAAAGAGAATTTAATTATGGTTCAGCTGTTGATGGCCTTCGTCAAATTCTTTGGGGGTTATTCAAAAAAATTGTAATTGCAGATAATTGCGCTGAATACGCAAACATGATTTTCAATAATTCAGCTGATTATAATGGAAGTACACTTTTCTTGGGAGCATTGTTTTTTACATTCCAAATTTATGGTGATTTTTCAGGCTATTCTGATATTGCTCTTGGCACTGCAAGGCTCTTTGGAATTGAGTTATTGAGGAATTTTGCCTACCCTTATTTTTCAAGAGATATTGCAGAGTTTTGGCGTAGGTGGCACATATCACTTTCATCTTGGTTCAGAGATTATTTGTACATACCTCTTGGAGGCTCAAAATTTGGTAAGCGTAAAGCTGTTCGTAATACTTTTATCATCTTCATAGTTAGTGGGTTTTGGCATGGGGCAAATTGGACCTTTATTTTTTGGGGCTTACTAAATGCTTTGTTTATTTTACCTTCAATTTTAGCAAATAAAAATCGCCTCAATATTGAAATAGTTGCCAAAGGTAAACACCTGCCAACATGGAAAGAGTTTTTCTCCATAGCTATAACCTTTCTTATTACTGTTTTTGCTTGGATCTTTTTTAGAGCCAATTCATTAACACATGCCTTTAATTACATCTCAGGAATTTTTTCAAGTTCATTCTTCTCCATTCCTGTTTTTAATGAAAGATTTCTGGCCTTGCAAACCTTTGGATTGATTTTTATTTTCATGGCAATTGAATGGCTTGGTAGAGAAAATCCATACGCATTAGCTAACCTAGGTTTAAAATGGCATGTTGTTTTAAGATTTTCGGTGTATTATTTAATTATTTTTTCGCTCTATTGGTATAGCGGAAAAGAGCAGCAATTTATTTATTTTCAATTTTAGATTTATTTAATGCGTGCATTTTTAAATAGGCTTGCTGTTTTCTTTATCCCATTAATAGGTTTTGTATTCTTGTATGAAATATTTTTAACAACTATAACAACCAGCTTTACAGTAAAAAGAGACCTAATTGAAAAAAAATTAGATTCAACGGAGCTCGTTGTATTGGGAACTTCTAAAACCTTCGCCGGAATTAATCCAAGTTACTTAGATTATTTTGCCATTAATTTAGCCAATAATTCTCAATCGAGTTATTATGATTTTAAGCTCCTAGAGAAATATATAGATAAACTACCAAAGCTTAAAGTTATTGTATGTGAAGTTAACTTCTTTTCTTTTGAATACAATTTGGATAATGGACCTGAATCATGGAGAAATACCTATTATTCTCACACCTTTAAAATAAACCCACAATCAAAAGAATTACATTTTTACGAAAAGTTCCTACTTTATAATTATAAGCCTAAAGATATTTTATTGCACATAAACACCAAAGAAGAATACAATTCATATTTCGATAACAGGGGATGGGGTCGAAACGAAATTAGGGAGTCATTGCCTACAAAAGAATTTGCAATAAAGAGGTACCTTCATTTGCGCAGAAATTATATGCATGAAAATGATTTGAACAATAACATCAAACTATTTGAATCATTTATTGAAAATTTGAATAAAAAAAATATAAGAATCGTTTTTGTTCAAATGCCCGTTAGTCCATTACTTACCAAAATTATTGATTCAAAAATATTGGAGAAAAATAAAAATATAATGGGTGGTTTTAAGTTGAAATACAAGAACCTAATATATTTAGATTATTTAAACGACCATAGATTCCCTAATTCGTCTTTTATTGATACTGACCATTTAAATTATGTTTCGGCTAATAAATTTTCGACCATCATCAATGATACTCTTTTTAAACTTAATTAAAAGTTACTGTATCAATAGTAATTTCGCAAATGATTAGCAATCTTAAAAAATTAGTTTTTTCAAAGCTTAATTTGTCTAACGAAAGGTCTGCAAGAGCGAGTAAAAATGTTGTAGTTGCTTTTATCAGCATGGCCATTACCCTTGTTATTAGTTTTATCATGGTGCCTTTAACGCTAGGATTTATTGGTAAAGTAGAATATGGTATCTGGCTAACATTGTCTTCAATTGTAGCTTGGTTTTCTTATTTTGATGTAGGATTAGGAAATGGCTTAAGAAATAAACTAGCTGAAGCATTAGCAAAGAACGACAAAGAGACGTCTAAAATTTATATCAGTTCATCCTATGCCCTCATTTCAATAATTGCTGGATTGATGTTCATTGGATTTTTGCTTTTTGCAAACAATGTATCCTGGAATAATATTTTAAATACCGATAGCATACCTAACTCAGAATTATTTAAGATTGTTTCTACTGTTTTCTTTTTCTTTTGTATGGGTTTCAGCATGAAAACATTGTCTTCTATTTTGCAAGCAATGCAACTTTATGCATTGAATGATATTATTGGAATTGTAACACAATTATTGGGTTTATCAGGAATTTACTATTTAATTAATTACTCCGACAGTTCTTTATTTTTACTTTGTCTTATTTATGGCAGTCAAAATGCAATTGTTCTGCTATTTGCAAGTTTTATATTGTTTGCAACTAAACTAAAAGAGTTTAGACCTCAATTTAAATACATTAGCTTAAAAAAGAGTTTGCCATTATTGAACCTAGGAGGTTGGTTTTTTCTCAACCAAATTTTGTACATGGTTACCACTCAATCATCTTTGTTTATAGTGGTGCAATTATTTGGACCTGGAGATGTTACTGAATTTAATTTAGCCAAAAGATACATGGCTCTGGTTTCAATGGTTTTTATGATGGTTCTTACTCCATTTTTAGCAGCATTTACAGAAGCTTATACCAAACAAGACTTTACTTGGATAAGAAAAACAATGAGGCTCATTACTTGGATTTGGTTCGGAACAATTCTATTTACCTTAGCTTTAATCATTGGTTATAGAGTTTTTTTCAATATTTGGGTTGGAGGCTCTGTAATGCCTGCATTTTATTTAATCGTTTTAATGGGCTTTCAGGGAATTGCAGAAACCTTGACTGCTGCCTACACCCTATTTTTAAATGGAATTGGAAAAATCAGGTTGCAATTTTTTACACTAAGCATTAGTGCTATTTTATTTATACCCATGGTTTTGTTATTTAATTATTTGGGTTTTGGTTTAAATAGTTTGATTTTACCTGCAATTATTTTTGCAAGTATTAGTGCCATGTTGTTTAAATACCAGTATGAAAAAGTACTAAAGGGATACGCTTTAGGAATTTGGAATAAATAATATGAATACACCAAAAATTGTTGAATTACCAAAGTTTTTAGATCCCAGAGGAAATTTATCTTTTATTGAGGACGACAATCAAATTCCTTTTAAAATAGAACGTACTTATTGGATTTATGATGTACCTGGAGGGGAAAAAAGAGGTGGGCATGCTTACCACACATTGCAGGAGTTTATTGTTGCCTTAAGTGGAAGTTTTGATGTTGTTTTACATGATGGAAAAGAAGAGCACAGGTTTCAATTAAATAGGTCCTACTATGGGCTTTATGTACCAAAAATGTATTGGCGAAGTATAGAGAATTTTTCAACCAATTCTGTGGCAATGATTTTAGCTGATCAACCTTATCACGAAAAAGAATATATCAGAGATTTTGATACTTTTATAAACCTACAAGCATGAACAAGTATTCAATTTTTGACTGTAATATTATTCATTTACCTAAAATAAATTCACGACAGGGTAATATTACACCAGTACAAAACAATATAAATATTCCTTTTGAGGTGAAAAGAATTTATTATTTGTATGATATACCAGGTGGAGAATCAAGAGGTGCTCATGGCCACAAAGAGTTAGAATCATTGATAGTGGCTGTAAGTGGAAGTTTTGATGTAACTATTGATGATGGTTTTAATAAAAAAACGGTACAATTAAATAGGCCTTATTTAGGCTTGAACCTAAAGCCAGGTATGTGGAGAGATATCTCTAACTTTTCTTCTGGGGCTATCTGTTTGGTTTTAGCTTCAGAAATTTATATTGAAAGTGATTATGTAAGGGATTATAATGAATTCTTGATAGCTAGAATTCGGAGCGAACAATTATAGAATATTTTTTTAATTATGAAATTCAATAACAAAAATTTATCAATTAGTCCAAGCGCAAAAATTGGCAATAATGTAAAAATTGGAGATAATACTACAATATATGATAATGTAATTATAGAAGATGATTCAATTATATGTAATGATTGCGTTTTAGGTGAGCCACTTAATGATTATTACTATGGTATTGATTATGTTAATCCAACAACTAGAATAGAAAGAGGTTCAATGATTAGAAGTCATAGTATTATTTATGCAGGGTGTAATTTCGGACAAAATTTTTCAACAGGGCATAGAGTTACCATTAGAGAGAATACAACGTTTGGTAATAATTGCAGAGTAGGAACTTTGACCGATATTCAGGGGTATTCTACTTTTGGTTCTAATTGTTGGCTGCACTCTAATGTACATATTGGTCAAAAATCTACTATTGGCAACTTTGTATTTATTTATCCTTATGTCGTTTTTACAAATGATCCAACACCACCCTCAAATATTTGTATTGGACCGACAGTTCAGGATTATTCTCAAATTGCGGTATTTAGCGTTTTACTACCAGGGGTGAAAATTGGTAAACATTGTTTAGTTGGCGCTGGTAGTGTTGTTGGTAAAGATGTTGAGGATTATTCACTAGTTTTAGGTAGTCCGGCCAAAATAATTAAGGATGTAAGAGAAATTAAATCAAGAGAAACTGGCGAACAACATTATCCGTGGCCTAACAGATTTGAAAGGGGAATGCCTTGGGAAAATATTGGATTTGAAAACTGGGAAAAAGAAAATAATATTTAAATGAAAATACCTTTTTTAAATTTTGCTCTAATGCATGATCCTATTAAACAGGAAATGATGCAAGCTTTCGAAGCTTTTTACGACAGTTATTGGTACGTATTAGGAGACAAAGTAAAACAATTTGAAACCGAATATGCTCAGTTTAACCAAACTGAATATGCTGTAGGAATAAGTAATGGTTTAGATGCCTTACACATTGCCCTAGTAACTCTTGGAATTGGAAAAGGAGACGAAGTAATTGTACCTTCTAATACATACATAGCTACAGCTTTAGCAGTTTCATATGTTGGTGCTACACCTATTTTTGTAGAACCTAATATTGAAACATACAATATTGACCCAAATAAAATTGAATCTGCTATAACTTCTAAAACAAAAGCTATTATGCCTGTACATTTATACGGTCAAGCTTGTGAAATGGAAGCAATAAAGGCAATTGCTGATAAACATAAATTATTTATTATTGAAGATAATGCTCAAAGTCAAGGAGCTACATACAATAATAGATTTACAGGTACTTGGGGAGATATTAATGGAACAAGTTTCTACCCCGGTAAAAACTTAGGTGCTTTAGGAGATGCAGGTGCCATTACAACCAATAACAAAGAACTAGCGCAAAAAGCAATGGTTTTTCGAAATTATGGGTCACAAAAAAAATATTACAATGATGTAATAGGTTATAATATGCGTATAGACGAATGTCAAGCTTCTTTGCTAAGTGTTAAATTAAAACACTTAAATAATTGGACTCAAAAACGCAAGGAAATTGCCAATTGGTATATTGAAGCACTAAGTGATATTAATCAAATAATTTTACCAAAAACAGCTTCAAATGCTTCTCATGTTTATCATTTGTTTGTAATCAGAACTAATTTGAGAGATGACTTGCAAAAACATTTAAATGAAAGCGAAATAGGAACTCTAATTCATTATCCCATACCACCACATTTACAACTAGCTTATGCACACCTTGGCCATCAAAAAGGTGATTTTCCAGTAGCAGAAGAAATTGCAGATACATGTTTGAGCTTGCCAATGTGGCCGGGTATGACCAAAGAAATGGTTGAACATATTTCAATTGTAATTAAGCACTTTTTTAGGTAATTAATTTTCACTGTGAGTAACCAACTGCCTTTAGTTTCCGTAATAATTCCATCCTATAATCATGCCCAGTACATTGAGAATTGTATAAGTAGTATCTTAAACCAAGATTATACTAATTTCGAATTGATTGTAATTGATGATGGTTCTACAGATGGTTCAATTGAAATTCTAATAGCCCTTCAAAAAAAATATGGTTTCTATTTAGAAACGAATAAAAATCAAGGTCTTGCCAAAACTTTAAATAGGGGCTTTAGAGATTTAGCGAAAGGTGAATTTTTGTCTGCATGTGCTTCCGATGATTATTGGTGCCCAGACAAGTTAAAAATGCAAGTATCATTTTTTCAAAAAAATCTTGATTGTGGTATGGTATATGGAAAAGCTTATATCATTGATGAAAATAATGCCATTTTAGAAGAGCGAACAGATAAAACAAATATAAAATTAAAAGGTGGTCAAATTTTCAAGGAATTAATTTTAATGGAGTTTCATCCTCCTGTAAATTATATGTATCGGAAAAGTATTTTACAAGAATTAGGATATTTTAAAGAAGATATTTGGGCCGAAGATTTTGATATGAATTTACGAATTGCAAGAAATTATTCAATCGGCTTCATCAATCATTTTTTAAGTTATTATAGAGTAAATAACACTATTCCAAGTAAAAATTTAAATTTTAAAAGCATAAATTCACATAAACTTAGTATTGAAGTTCATAAAGATTCAGAATTTTATTTAGAAGCCATTAAGCTCTGGTACTACAGGTGTTTTACCTGGTATGCGCCTTTTAGTGGTGGAAAAAAAATAGCCATTAAAGGAATGTTTTACAACTTGGATAGATTACTCACTAAAGATTTTATTCATGCAATGGGATTACTCATTTTTCGTTGGCATAAAAAATAATCAATAATTTATAATGAAAGAGAAAACAGTAATTAGTCATATAAAAGCAGGATTCGGTAATCAGATATTCCAATATGCTACTGGTTATGCTGCTGCAAAGCGCATGAGGTCTGTATTTAAATTAGATATAACTTTTTTTGATACTAGTGAAGAATTTACATTTAAACTCGGCAATTTAAACATTGACCTAAACATTGCCGAAAAGCATGAAATCAAAAAATTGAAAAATGAAGATGCAGCACCTTTGATTTACAGAATATTAGGTAAATTGGGTATCCATAGTAAATTTAGAAAAAAAACTCACATAGACGAGGAGTTTGGCTTTGCCCCAGATGCTAAAATTCTTAACCTCAAACATTCGGCCTACATTTTTGGCTGGTGTACTGCAATAGACTATATTCATGAGTTTAAAAAAGATTTTCAGGTGTTGTTTACGCCAAAATTAGCATTTTCAAAACAAGCTAATTACTTTTTAGAAAGAATAAATAAGTCAAACTCGGTTTCAATGCATGTAAGAAGAGGAGATTATGTTGATTTAGAAAGTTTTTTTAGGGTATTGCCAATTTCCTACTTTAAATCTGCAAGTGAATTGATTTTAAATAGGCATCCAGATGCAAACTTTTTTATATTCTCTAACGATTTGGAATGGGCTAGAGAAAATTTAAAATTTCTCAATAATGTAGAATTTGTAGACTTAAATTATAACAATGATTATACCGGAAAAGCCGATATTGAGGAGTTTTTTTTAATGAAGCACTGCAAGCAAAATATTATAGCCAATAGTTCGTTTAGCTGGTGGCCAGCCTATTTAAACAGTAATCCGAATAAAATTGTCATTACACCTAAAGTTTGGTTCAATGATAAAATTTATCAAAAAAGTTTTGAAGCCAATCCATTGAAAGAGGAGAATTGGATTTCATTATAATATACCCTAAATACTTATGTCCTTAAATACTTACCACTCAACTTTAAAATCAAATAAAAAGTTAGTATTTGCCTTATTTTTACTAAATCTATTTATTTTTTCCTCTACTTTCGAAGCTAAAATAGGAATTCCACAGATTATAAAATACTTGTTCAGTGTAACTGTAATTTTTTATTTCATTTCTTTTTTCTACCAATCTGCCCTTCAAAAACAGGATAATGTTTATTTAAAAATAATAAAATATTTTTTTTTAATTGTTACGGTATTTTTATTAATTGGTTCATATAGAAAAGAAATATTTTATATACAGGAAATTTTCGCTGAACGGTTTTATTTTATGCCTTATTTATTACCGCTCATTTTCCTTTTTGTAAAATACGATCTGTCAATCTTTAAGTATTTACTTCAATTTTCTTATTATTTATTACCTTTTTCAATACTCGTTGAGATTATTATTATTATTTATACTATAAGTCCATTATTTTATGTTCAAGATGTAATTGCCATATTAACTTTAACAATGGCTCCAAATTTATTACTTTTTACATCCCATTTATCGAGCAATAAAAAAATAGCTACATTATCAATAATATATTTTGTTCTATTTGCTTTTATCCTCGCAAAACTTGGAAGGCGCGGAGAAACATTTGAAAATATTTTTATGTTAGTGTGGTTCATTATAATTCGCTTAGGTAGTAAAAGTTATCATACAAGTAGAAAGTTGAATTTTTTTATAGTATCAATAATTCTTATAAGCACCTTGTCATTTTTTGTTTATCAAAACAAGGACAGTATTTATTTATTTGAAAGAGGTTTAAGTGCCGAAGGTTTTGATAAATCAAGAGGTGAAACTATTGATAATTTTCTTTATGAGTTTGGGCGTCAACCAAATGATTACCTATTGGGGCGTGGTTTAAATGGTGAATTTCAAAAATTTACTTCGGGTGAAAATATGTATTCAAGGTCTATTGAAATTGGTTATTTTAATATAATGTGGAAAGGCGGATTGGTTTATTTAGTTCCAATGATGCTCTTATTCATTGTATCATTTGTAAAGGGCTTTTTTAGCTCAAACAATGATTTGGTAAAAGCTTTAGCGGGCATTATTTTGTGGCAAATCATTTACATGGGAAGTTTTGGCATGGCTAATTTTGCCACCATTTACGTTTTAATTTGGATTTCGGTGGCGATATGTTTGGATCCTAGAATAAGAAACCTCAATAATTCTGAAATCGTTAAATACGTTAGATTTTAGGATAATCTAGAAATGTGTAAAATAATACTAAAAGTTGTTACCACAATTAATCTTTGACTTCTTTAATGAATATCATGTATTGAATTAAGCTAACAATTATAATTAAAGAAATATTTTTTTATTTCTACTAATAAACAAAAAACTTGTATAATTACCAAGCAATCTCAAAAGTAAATAAGGAATTAGTAATTTCATTATTCCTACTCAATTTATTTATTTTTTCTTCAACTTTTGAGGTTTTAATTGGAATTCCACAAATTGTAAAATACTCATTCAGTGTTACAGTAATTTATTATTTCTATTCTTTTTTCCATAAATCTGCCCTTCAAAATGTTGAAACCACTGTTGTTAAATTAATAAAATTTGTTTTCTTAATTGTTTCATTTTATTTATTGTTAGGTTCATATAGAAAAGAAATATTTTACATACAGGAAGTTTTCGCAGAAAGGTTTTATTTTATGCCTTATTTACTCCCGCTCATTTTTCTTTTTATTAAATACGACCTTTCTATTTTTAAATATTTAATTCAATTTTCTTTATTATTATTACCTTTTTCAATATTTATTGAGGTTCTAATTGTTATTTTCACTTTAGACTCTTATTATTACGTTCAAGATGTAATTGCAATATTAACCCTATCAATAGCACCTAATTTAGTACTTTTTACATCCCATTTATCCAGTAACAAAAAATTAACTGCCTTGTCAATAATCTATTTTTTACTCTTTGCTTTTATTCTTGCAAAACTAGGAAGACGAGGAGAAACATTTGAAAATGTATTTATGTTAATGTGGTTTATGGTAATTCGTTTAGGTAGTAAAAGCATAAACAAAAGTAAAAAGTTCAATTTTCTAGTTCTTTCATTAATTTTAATGTTTACTTTATCATTTTTTGGTTATCAAAACAGGAAAAGTATTTATTTATTTGAGAGAGGTGTAAGTGCCTCAGGTTTTGATGAATCACGAGGCGAAACTATTGATAATTTCTTGTATGAGTTTGGGCGTGAACCAAATGATTACCTAATAGGGCGTGGTTTAAATGGCACATTTCAAAAATTTAGTTCTGGAGATAATATGTATTCAAGGTCTATTGAAATTGGTTACTTAAACATATTGTGGAAAGGTGGATTGGTTTATTTAGTTCCAATGATGCTCTTATTCATCCTATCATTTGCCAAAGGCTTTTTTAGCTCAAACAATGATTTTGTAAAAGGTTTAGCTGGTATTATTTTATGGCAAATCATTTATATGGGAAGTTTTGGCATGGCTAATTTTGCCACCAGTTATGTTTTAATTTGGATTTCGGTGGCTATATGTTTGGATCCTAGAATGAGAAATTTTACAAACAATGAGATTGTTGGATTTATTAAGAAGTAATTTAAGTCAAAGAATTTCAGCACTTAAAAATTTGTAAATTATGGAAGGTAAAATCAAATTAAATATTGTTTTAAATCACAATCCATTTTTTTCTAATTCTGCAAATGCAAATAGGATTTTATCTCTCATCAATGGATTAGTAAATAAAAAAGTTGATATCCACTTAATTTTTACCAAAGGTTATCAAAATACTCAAGAAAAATTAGAATTTGGGAAAAATGGTGAAAACAATGGAGTTAGTTATACCTATTTATCTAATAATTTGCTAGATAATATTTGGAAAGCAAGATGGCACATTTATATTGGAAACCGTTTGTTTTCATTTATCAACAAATATAAAATATTTCGTGAGTTACAGCATTCAAATGGGATTGTTTGGGCAGAAAATGAAATTGAAATTCTTAAGGCTGTTTTATATGCCAAAACCCAAAATCTCAATTTAAAACTGTTTATAGAATTAAGTGAATTTCCTGATATTCATCTTTTCAACAAAGGAAACAGGTTTCAAAAAAAAATTGCCAATAAACGTCAATATTTTTTCGAATCCATGTTTTTTGGTAAGCTAAATGGAATGGCATTAATGACTAAAACATTGATGAAGCATTATTCAACATTTCCTAATCCAAAGCCAAAATTATTGCATTTGCCAATGACTGTTGATTTGGAAAGGTTTAATAAAGTAATACCCATTTTAGAAAAATTTGAGCAACCATATTTAGCTTTTGTTGGTGTAATGGATAATGCAAAAGATGGAGTCAATATTTTAATTCAAGCATTTGCCAAAATTGCTGCTAAATTTCCAGCATATAAATTGTATTTGGTTGGTAGTTGGAATTATGATACACCATCTCATCTTGAATTAATAAAATCTTTGAATTTAGAGGGAAAAGTAAAGTGGATGGGAGAGTATAAAAGAGATCAAATTCCGGCCATCATTTTAAATGCTTCCTTGTTAGCGCTGCCACGTCCAGATTCTAAACAAGCCCAAGGTGGATTTCCAACTAAACTGGGAGAATACCTAGCAACAGGTGTACCAGTTTGTGCAACTACAGTTGGTGAAATACCTGATTATTTAACAGACAATGAATCAGTATTTTTTGCCGAACCTGGTTCAGTTGATTCATTTGCCAATGCCATGGAAAGGGCTTTATCCAATCCAGAATTTTCTCAAATAGTAGGTTTAGCTGGCAGAAACACTGCCGAAATCTATTTTAATAAAGATATTCAAGCAGAAAAATTATACGAATTTTTGCAGACACTTTAAAACCCAAAAAATGATACAAAATAAAATATTACTTATTACCGGAGGCACAGGATCTTTTGGTAATGCCGTTCTGAACCGTTTTTTACATACTGATAATTTTAGTGAAATTAGAATTTTTTCTAGGGATGAAAAAAAACAAGACGACATGCGCAATCAGCTGAAAAATGATAAATTGAAATTTTACATAGGTGATGTGAGGGATTATGCAAGTTTAGAGAGAGCAATGCGCGGAGTAGATTATGTATTTCATGCCGCGGCCTTGAAGCAAGTGCCTTCTTGCGAATTTTTTCCATTAGAAGCTACCAAAACAAATGTTTTTGGTACCCAAAATGTAATAGATGCTGCTGGTGCCAACAAAGTAAAAAAAGTAATTTGCTTGAGTACCGACAAGGCTGCTTATCCTATTAATGCCATGGGCATATCGAAAGCTTTAATGGAAAAAGTAGCCATAGCTGCCTCAAGAAGTTTAACCGAAACTACAGTTTGTTTAACCCGCTATGGCAATGTAATGGCGTCTAGGGGGTCTGTAATTCCTTTGTTTTTAAAGCAACTAAAGAATGGACAACCATTAACCATTACCGACCCAAATATGACCCGTTTTTTAATGTCATTAGAAGAGGCTGTAGAATTGGTATTATTTGCTTTTGAACATGGAAACTCAGGTGATTTATTTGTCAATAAAGCACCTGCTGGTACCATTCGCGATTTGGCTCAGGCCATGAAAGAATTGTGCAATGCTGATAATGAAATTAAAATAATAGGTACGCGTCATGGCGAGAAATTATATGAAACATTGTGTACTCGCGAAGAAATGATGAAAGCAGAAGACATGGGGGAATTTTATAGAATTCCTGCTGATAACCGTGATTTAAATTATGCCCAATACTTTTCGGAAGGAGAACAAGATGTTTCAAAAATTGAAGATTATCACTCTCATAACACCACCCAACAGGGGGTAGAAGGAATGAAAAATTTATTATTGAAACTTCCTTTGATTAGAAAAGAAGTATTGGGAGAAAAAAATATCAATCAATACATTGACTAATTTGCAAAACTTTAAACTCATTGAAGGCGGAATTTTTTCAGATGACAGGGGTAAATTGTTTCATGTGAACGAATTTGATATGTCGCATGTTAAACGTTTTTACGCAGTTCAAAATCACGTGGGAAACCCCATCAGAGCTTGGCAAGCACACCAAAAAGAAAGCAAGTGGTTTTACGCAGCTAAAGGAAGTTTTTTAATTGGATTGGTTCAGCCCGATAATTGGGAAAATCCTTCACATAATTTAAAGATAGAAAAAATAATCCTTAGCGAAACTGAAAGTAAAGTGCTTTTTATCCCACCTGGCTATGCCAATGGAATTAAGGCTTTAGAAGAAAACTCCAAATTAATGGTCTACTCCAACTTCAATATTCAGGAAGCCGCCACTGATAATATTAAATTTGATATCAATACCTGGGAATTGTAGTAACTGGTGACTAGTTAATGGTGACTAGTAACTGGTGACTAGTAACTGGTGACTAGTAACTGGTAATCGGTTACTTGTAATTAATTAACTAGT
>Ga0209550_10000741_pt1 | contig 31222 bp, 28 predicted proteins | sample LauGreSuBDMM15SN_2_FD_187567 | JGI IMG/M metagenome (GOLD analysis project Ga0209550, IMG submission 187567) | Freshwater lake microbial communities from Lake Michigan, USA - Su13.BD.MM15.SN (SPAdes) (version 5) | ecosystem: Environmental > Aquatic > Freshwater > Lake | place: Lake Michigan... | reverse complement strand
TCGCGGGCGATTTCGTTGGAATGCACTTCCATGGTCTTGATCACGCCGTCGGGGTTGATCACAAAGGTGCCGCGCAGGGCCAGGCCTTCTTCTTCAATGTGCACGCCAAAGGCGCGGGTCAAGGTGTGGGTGGGATCGCCCACCAAAGGGAACTTGGCCTTGCCCACGGCGGGCGAGGTCTCGTGCCAGACCTTGTGCGAGAAATGCGTGTCGGTGGTGACGATGTAGACCTCGGTGCCGGTTTTCTGGAACTCGGCATAGTTGTCGGCGGCGTCTTCCACTTCGGTGGGGCAGTTGAAGGTGAAAGCGGCGGGCATGAAAATCAGCACAGACCATTTGCCTTTGAGGCTTTGTTCGGTGACTTCAATGAATTTGCCGTTGTGGAAGGCTTGGGTTTTGAAGGGCTGGACGGGGGTGTTGATGAGTGACATATGTATTCCTTTTGGTTTTAAAAATTTAATTCGTGTGCTGGGCGCATCAGGAATTTCCCTAATATAGTGGATTTCAATCACAACTGTAGATTGATTGTGTCAATCAATCCAATAGTTGAATTGTTGCTGTGCAGCATTTTTGCCATGGCTGAGCCCAGTCTCCTGCGGCACAAGCCCTTTGAAATGGCTCATTTACAGTCGAGGCAATGTCTGCAGAGTCCCTGGCCTCGCCACCCCCCACACTGATGCCCTTGCCGCCGATTTACAAAGATCTGCAGTACCGCCGGCTTTGGACGGTGGGCATGCTGGTGGGTTTGACGCGCTGGGCAGAAATACTGGTGTATGCCGTGTTCACCTACGAGCTCACCCAGTCCGCCTTCTGGGTGGCCAGTTTGATGATGCTGCGCATGCTGCCCTTGGCGCTGCTGGGCATGTGGCTGGGGGTCTTGGCGGCGCGGCTGCCGCGCCGCTGGCTGCTACTGGTCTCCTACGGAGCGATGTTCGCCACCCACCTGACTTTGTTGCTGGTGTCCGTGTTTGGGCAGGTTCAGGTGTGGCATTTGGCGCTGGCCAGTGCCATGCACGGCGTGCTGTGGGCCAGCGACCTGCCCATACGCCGGGGCATGATGGGTGATTTGGCCGGTCCCAAGCGCGTGGCGCAGGCCATGTCGCTCGATGCGCTGGCCGCCAGCGCGTGCCGCTTGATCGGTCCTGGCCTGGGCGGCTTGCTGCTGGCCCAAGTGGGTCTGACCGGCTTTTTTGTGTTCTCGACCTTGTCTTACCTGCCCATGCTGGTGGGTTTGTACAGACTCACAGAGCCTGGCCCGGTGTTATCTCCGGTCAAGCGGTCCATAGGCGCATTGTTCATGGGCGGTTTTGCAGCTGCGCGCCAGTCTCCCGTGCTGCGGGCCACCTTGTGGCTCACCATGCTATTTAACCTGTTTGCTTGGCCGGTGCTTAGCATGGTGCCGGTGATTGGCCAGGAGCGCTTGCAGCTCGACCCCCAGGGCGTGGGCCTGCTGGCCAGCCTGGACGGCGTGGGCGCGGTGCTGGGTGCCTTGCTGCTGAGCTCGGCCCACCGTTTTCGCCATGGTGTGATTTATCTGGTGGGTTTACTGAGCTTTATGGTGTTTCAGATGGTGCTGGCCTTGAGCGGTTTTTGGCTGCTGACGGCTTTGGCCTTGGTGGTCATGGGCCTGGGCCAAACTGCTTTTGCCATCATGCAGTCGACCCTGGCCTACACCGCCTCACCTCCCGGCCGCCAAGCCGAAGCCATGGGTTTGATGACCATGTGCATTGGTGTGTCTCCCCTTGGCTTTTTGGGCGTGGGCGCACTGGCCCAATGGCTGGGCGCGCCTACGGCCACCTTGGTGTGCGGCGTGTGCGGCTTGCTGGGGGTGGCGTTGACCTGGCCGGTGTGCCGGGCTTGCTTGCGCACGTCGCCAACGCCAAGCCCGGGCGCGGGCTGAAGCGCTAGAGCTGGCGCGTGTCACCTACCTTAGGAGTTTTGTCATGAGCGATGTGCTGCCTCGCATCAAGTTGGCGGCCGTGCAAGCCGCCTCTGTGCACCTGGACCGGCAGGCCACGGTGGCCAAGGCCTGCGCGCTGATTGCCCAGGCCGGCGCGCTGGGGGCCGATTTGATCGCCTTTCCCGAAGGCTTTATTCCGGCCCACCCCTGTTGGTTCACGGTGCGCCCGGCCACCGACAAAGTCAGCCTGGCGCTGTCGGCCCGGCTGTTCCAAAACGCGGTGGTCATCCCCAGCCCGGCCACCGACGAGCTGGCCCAGGCCTGCCGGGACGCGGGCATCACCGCCGTGGTCGGCGTGTGTGAAAAACGCGCGGACACCACAGGCACCATGCACAACACCCAACTGGTCATAGGCCCGCAAGGGCAGCTGCTGGGCAAGCATCAAAAGCTCATGCCCACCTTGGCCGAAAAGCTGGTGCACACCGGCGGCTGGGGCGACACCTTGCGCACCTTTGAGGCGCCCTTTGGCCGCCTCAGCGCGCTGGTCTGCGGAGAAAACGGCAACCCCCTGGCCGCCTACCACCTGCTGTCACAGTACCCCGTGGTGCATGTGGCATCGTGGCCGGCCTTTGTCTCGCCCACCGTGAGTTTGCGGGAGGTGATTCCGGTCATCACCCGTGGCCTGGCGGTCAGCATGGGCTGCTTTGTGGTCAATTCCACCGGGGTGCTGACCGAGGAGATGATTGACGCTTACGAGGCAGGTGAGGCAGAGCGCGCCTTCATGGCAGCGCTGCTGGGTCAGGGCCACGCCTCGGTCATTGGCCCCTCGGGGCAGGTGCTCACCGCGCCCTTGCAGGGCGAGGGCCTGGTTTGTGCCGAGGTGGACCTCAACGACATCCTGACGCGCAAGATCGCCATGGACTTTGCCGGCCACTACAACCGGGCTGATGTGTTTGAGTTTCGCGTGCGCACCGAGGTGCCAGGCCATCCCAGCCAGCTTTGAGCGGGGCACAGGCTGCCGGCGAAGCAGCGTATCAGCTCAGCTGGACGGATGGTCCGCGCGGTCCAGCGGGGCCTGCCGAAAGACCACGCTGCGGGGTTTTTTGTAGCGCGCGATGCGGGACTGCACAAAGTCCAAAAGCTCTGCCTCAGTGACGCTCGCTCCGGCTCGCAGGGCGCAGACGGCATGAACGGCCTCACCCCACTGCTCATCAGGCCTGCCGAACACATGGGCTTGGGCCACGCTCGGATGTTCTAACAAGACCTGTTCCACTTCGGCGGGGTAGACGTTCTCGCCGCCGGTCTTGATGAGTTGTTTGTGCGCGGCCCGACCCGTGAACCACAGCCAGCCGTCTTCGTCTATGCGCCCCTGGTCACCGGTGCGGTGCCAGGGGTCTGCGGGTTTGAAGGGCACAAGGCTGGCCGCATCCCAATAGCCCAAAAAAACCGTTGGGCCGCAAACGGCAATTTCTCCTTCCAGGCCAGCGGCCAAGGGCTGGCCAGCCGCATCCTGCACACGCACTTGCGAGGGGGGCAGGGCGCGGCCTGCCGCACCCGGACGCTCGCGCTGCAACCCCAGGCAGACCATGCTCGAGACCTCGGCCTGGCCATAAGCCGACCAGAACTGGGCATGGGGGCACACGCTGGCCAGGCGTTCGAGCACAGCCGGTGGCTCCAGGCCCATGCAGATGCGCAGGCTGTCCAGTACATCGCTGCCTTGGGCGCCGTTTTCCGCCGCGTCCAGCAAGGCGCCCAGCATGGGGGCGAAGGTGGCGCAGACGGTGATGCTTTGGTCTTTGACGGCCGCCACGGCAGCGGCGGGGTCAAAGCGCGGCAAAAGCACACACGCTCCCCCCGCACCCAGCAGCGCCAGCGACAGGCCCATGCCAGCCGCATGAAACAGGGGCAGCACGCCCAGCCAGCGGTCGTGCACGTCAAGCGACCAGGCCTGGCCTGTCTGGCTGGCCGAGGCGGTGAGTTGCGATTGCGCCAGCACCGCCCCCCGCGCATGGCCTTGGACGGCCGCGGTGTAGAGCATGAGCACGGCCGTCTCTGGGCCGTCCTGACGTGGCACGGCGGGGGACGCGGGCGCGCCCACGCAGGCCAGCGAGTCAGCGCTTGCAGGCAGGCTGGCCAGCGCTGCACCTGGCATGCCCTGGGGCCAGGCGGCGGTCCACAGGGGCAGGACATCGTCATCGACGATGGCCAGGGCCGGCCGTGCATCGCTGGCCTGCTGGATCATTTCAGAAGGCGACAGGCGCAGGTTCAGCGGCACCAGCACGGCGCCCAGCCAGGCCACCGCACCCAGCAGCACCAGCACCTCAGGGCGGTTGCCAGCCAGCAGCAAGACGCGATCGCCTGGCCGTATGCCGGCGTCTGCCAGCGCGGCAGCCTGGGTTTGCACCGCCTGCAGCAGCCTGGCATGTGAGAGCACGTGGTTTTGCCACATCAGTGCCGGTTGCCCCGCGTGGGCTTGGGCGTTGTGCGTCAGCAGGTCGATGAGGGTTGGAAAGCGCTGGTGCATGGGTGTCATGGCTGGAGTGGATGAGCGAGCTGGAATTTCAGACCACGCGCTGCGGGCGACAAGGCCCAGGCCAGGCTAGCCAAGGCGTCAGCCCAGCCAGCGCTTGCGCCGACGGTAGTGTTTGACGTCTCGGTAGTTGCGCCGCTCGCCGCTGGCTTGCTTGCCCAGGTAGAACTCCTGAATGTCTTCATTGGCGCGCAGCTCGGCGGCGGTGCCCTCGAGCACCACGCGGCCGTTTTCCAGAATGTAGCCGTGGTCGGCAATGTCCAGCGCCGCCTGGGCGTGCTGCTCCACGATCAGCAGCGACACGCCCTCGGCGCGCAGCTGGGCCAGCAGCGCGAAGATGTCGCTGACCATGCGGGGCGCCAGGCCCAGCGAGGGCTCGTCGATCATCAAGAGCTTGGGCTGGGCCATCATGGCCCGGCCTATCAGCAGCAGCTGCTGCTCGCCCCCCGACAGGTAGCCGGCGGTGCGCGTGCGCAGCTCGGCCAAGCGCGGGATCAGGCCGTAGATGCGGTCCAGCCCCTGCTTGACCTCGGCCATGCCGGGCAGGCGGTGGCCGCCCACCACCAGGTTTTGCTCGGCCGTCATGTGGCGCAACACCTTGCGGCCCTCGACCACGTGCACCACGCCCTGGGCCACCATCTGATCGGCCGCAAGGCCGGTGATGTCCTGGCCCAGCAGCTGCACCTGCCCCGAGGCCACCCGGCCCTCGTCCACGGCCAGCATGCCCGAGATGGTCTTGAGCGTGGTGCTCTTGCCTGCCCCATTGGGGCCGAGCAGCACCGTGCAACCGCCTGCGGCCACCTCCAGCGTGATGCCCTTGAGGGACAAGATCACGTCGGCGTAGAGCACCTCGACGTTGTTCAGGGCGATCAGGGCTTGGCTCACGCTCAGGCTTTCGGCTTTACCACTTGACCAGCTTGGGCACCGGGGCGTTCCTGGCCACGGAGGTCAGCTTGCCGCCGACCACCTGGCCGATGTTCACGCGCGGATCGCCGGTGGGAAAGGGCGCCTCGGTGGAGTAGTCGATATCGCCGCCTACAAAGCCGAAGTAGTCTTTGCCGGGGAAGTTGGTGTCGAGCAAGACCTTGTGCAGCAACTCGCCTGTCAGTTTGTCGCCGCCGTGCTTGCGGGCGGCCGCTTCCACCGCGCGAACCATCACCAGGGACTGGCTGATGCCAATGGTGCTGAGCGGGTGCCAGGGTGCTTTCATGCCGTATTTGGCCGTCAGCATGTCAAAAAAGCGCTTCGCCTCGGAGTCCTCGTCGCTGGCAATCACACCCGAGTGCACCTCGTAGTCGCCGTTCATGGCTTCCATGCTGCCCACCAGCTTTTGAATCATGGAGGGCGAGTTGTGCACGCTCAGCGCAATCGGCACGTTCCTGCCGAGAGCCTGCATGGCGCGCCGCACGGCCACGGCCTGCTGGATGTTGGTGGGTACCAAAATCAGCTCGGCACCGGCGTTGAGCACGCGGCGCAGCTGCAGCGTCACATCGGCCGGCTGGGGCTCTATATAGACCATCTCGACCATGTTGATCATGGCCGGGTTGGCCTTGGCGTAAGCCTGCATGCCTTTGCCCAGGTCGGCAAAGGTGGGTGAGGCTTCGGTGGTGAACATGGCCACCTTGACCGGGCGGTTACCGCCGGCCTTGTTTTTCTGGAACCACTCCACAAAGCCGGCGAACTCGTGCACAAAGGTGGGCCGGGTCGACATGACCCATTGGTTGGGGCGCCAGCTGAAGCCCGTGGCGGCCGAGCCCAGGATCATGGGCACCTTGTCGGTGGGCAGGCGCTGCTGCAGGGCCGACACGTCGGGGCCACCCAGCGACAGGCCAATCAAGGGCTTGGTGGCCAACACGCCCGGCCACAGGCTGGCGGTCTGGGCCGTGTCGTAGCGGGTGTCGTAGCTCTTTAGCTCAAGCTTGACGCCCAGCTTGGCGCCAACTTCCGCGTTCCACCAATTGACCACGCCTTCGCGGGCCGGATTGACCATGGGCATGATGGCGGCGAAGGGCCCTGAAAAGTCCGACAGTGCCGGGACCTGGTAGACGGTTTGCGCGCTGGCGGGGCTCAGTGCTGAGGCGGCCATGGCCGCCAGGACAGTGACTTGGGCTGCCCACAATTTGAAGGTTTTCATCTGCTTGTCTCCTGGGTTGAAAAAGGGCCGCCCCTGGCGGTCAGTACGGAAAAGGCCAGAGCCGATAGGCTTTTTTGGTGATTTGCACACGGTGCATCACGCCCTTGGGCTCAAAAAGAAGAAAAAGAATGATCACGGTGCCCAGCAGCACGTTCATGGCCGCGAACACAAAGTCTTGGCCCACAGCGGGCACCCACTGCACAAAGCTGGGCCCCAGGCTGGTGACCCCTTCGCGCGCCAGCTGGATCATGGCCGTGCCCACCAGCGCCCCGACGATGGAGCCCAGGCCGCCCACGATGACCATGGCGATCATCCAGATGGCGTTGAACAGCGTGAACTGCTCCACCGAGACATGGCGCAGCGCCACCACCCACAGCCCGCCCGCCACGCCGGCGTAGAACGAGCTCACCAAAAAGGCGCGGGCCTTGGTGGCGGCCACGGGAATGCCCATCATGCCGGCGGCCACGTCGTCGTCGCGCACCGCCTCAAAGCTGCGGCCGTGGCGCGAACGCACAATACCCAAGGCCCCCAAGGTCATGACAATGAGCACAGCATAGGAAAACCAGTAAATGGCTCGGTCGCTGCCCAGGCTGATGCCCAGCACGGTGACCGCTTCCACATGCAGGCCGCCGGCGCCGCCCAGCCAGCCTTGCGGCAAATTGAGCACCAGAAAGTGAAACAGCGCCTGCGCCGCAATGGTGGTCAGGGCCAGGTAAAAGCCCTTGATGCGGGCCGCCGTCAGGCCAAACATCACCCCGAACAAGGCCGCGCCCATGCCGCCTATGAGCAAAGCGGCCAGCGCGTCCCAGCCCGCGGCCATGGCCAGCGCAGCGCCATAGGCGCCCACCCCCATGAAGGCCGATTGCCCCAGGTTGATCTGTCCGGCATAGCCGGTGCATATTTGCAGGCCCACCACCGCCACTGCGGTGATGAAGGTGGTGTAGCCAATGCTGACCCAGCGCTCGGAGGCCCACCAAGGCAGGGTGGCCAGCACCAGCAGCAGCAGCGCCAAGCAAGCCCATTGCGCCCGCGTGCGCACCAGCGAGCGGTCGCCCGCGTAGTGGGTAAAGAAAGTGCCGGACGGGTCCATCACACACGCTCCACATGGCGCCAGCCGAACAAGCCAGTGGGGCGCACCAGCAAAATCAGCAGCATGAACACAAAAGGAACGATGGAGGAGGCCGAGCCCCCTATCACCGGGTCCACGTAAGCGGCCACCAGGGCCTGCACGATGCCCACAATGGCGCCGGCCAGGATCAGCCCGCCTATGGATTCCAGGCCTGCCAGCAGCGCCACCGGCAGCGAGGCCAGCGCCAGGTCGGCGGTCTGCACCGTGATGGAGCGGCCGCTGAGCAACACCATGGCGCCGGCGGTGGCGATCACCGAGCCCATCATCCAGGCCAGGGTGACTGCGCGCTTGACCGAGATGCCCAACGAGATGGCTGTGCTCGGCTCCTCGGCCACGGCCGTCAGCGTCAGGCCCATGCGGGTGCGGTTGAAGAACCAGGACATGGCCAGCGTCACCACCAGCGTGAGCGCAGCGCCTATCACCAAGTTGGAGGGAAAGATCATCTCGCCCACGATCAACGGCGCCGGCGGCAGCAGCACGGGAAAGGACTTGTCGGCCGCGCCCCAGACCACCAGCACCACGCCGCGGATCAGGATCACGAGACCAATGGTCACCATCACCATGGAAAACACCGACTCGCCAACCAGGCGCTCAAAGAACAGGCGCTCGATCAGCCAGCCGTAGGCCACGGCGCAGACAAAGGCCAGTGGGATGGCCAGCCACAGCGGCAGGTTCACGCCCACAGTCAGTGTCCAGACGGCGTAGGCGCCCAGCATCATGAGTTCGCCCTGGGCAAAGTTAAAGACCTTGCTGGCCCGGTAAATCACCATGAAGCCCAGGGCCAGCAGGGCGTAGATCTGGCCTTGCAAAAAGCCGTTGATCAGGTAGTTGAAGAAGTCGATCATGGGCTCAGGCCTCCTGGGGACTGGCTGCAGGCACGCGGCCTGTGCGCACCTCGGCGCGCAGCACGCCGGCGCGACCGTCCTGGTAGCGCACTGGAATCTCGATGGCCGCGCTGTCCAGGTCGGCGTACATGGCCTCGATCAGCACGCCGTAGCGCTGGGCAATGAAGTCGCGCTTGAGCTTGCGGGTGCGGGTGAGCTCGCCCTCGTCGGCGTCGAGCTCTTTGGGCAGGTTCACAAAATGCGACAGCCGCGCCGCTTCGGGCAGGGCCTGGTTGACCCGGGCAATCTCTCGCGCCACTTGGGCCAGCACCTCGGGGCGCTGCGACAGGTCGGTGAAGGTGGTGAAGGACACGCCTTGGCGCTCGGCCCAGCGGCCAAAGACCTCGCCGTCAATGTTGACCAGCGCCGTCACGCGCTCGCGCGTGGGGTCGCCCACCACCATGACCTCGCGGATATAGGGCGAAAAGCGCAGCCGCACCTCGATGAACTGCTTGGAAAACAGGTGGCCGCCCTGGAGGCTGCTCATGTGCTCAACGCGGTCGTAGTAAATCAACTCGGTTGGGCTCGGGCCCTGGCCCACGGCGTCGCCGGTTTGGAACCAGTCGCCGTTCATTTTTTCGGCGCTCTTGTCGGGCTTGCCCCAGTAACCGGCAAAGCCCGCGCCGCCGCAAACCTCCAGGCCACCGGCCTCGGCCAGCCGCCACTTCAAGGCGGGCGCCCAGGGGCTGGGCAAAAGCACCAACTGGCCTATGGTTTCGGCGTTGACCTGCGCGTCCTGGTGCACGGTGATCAGCCCAAACTCGCTGCAGCCGTAGACATTGCGCAGCATCACGCCCATGGCGGCAAAAAGGCGAAAAATGTCGGGCGCCACCGCCGCGCCGCCCGTAAAGGCAATGCGTGCGCGCTTGAGCCCGAGCTGCTCGCGCAGCGGGCGCAGCACCAGCGCATCGGCCAGCGGCAGCAGGGCGCGTACCCACCAGGCGCGTGCGCGGGTGTCCATGGCGTCTGCGCGCGCCAGGCGGCCTATGCGCAGGCCCCAGTCCACCAACTGTTGCCGCCAAGCCGGCGCGTCCAGCATGCGGGCGTGCACGCGCGCAGCCAGGCTTTCCCACTGGCGCGGACCAAAAAAGACCATCTCGCAAGCCAGCTCGCGGATGGCCTCTTGGATTTGGTCTGGCCGTTCGGCAAAGCTCACGCGCATGGGCCGGATCAGGCCCAGCGTCACCCCCACCCATTGCTCGGTGGCCCAGGACAGCGGGATGTAGGACAGGTATTCGCAGCCTGCTTTGGGCTGCACCGTTTGCCCAATGAGTTCGGCGTTGTGCAGCAAAGAGCCATGGGTGGTGATCACGCCCTTGGGCGCGCCCGTGGTGCCCGAGGTGTAGAGCAGCAAGGCGATGTCCTGGCTCTGACCCTCGGCCACCACCTGCTCGAACCAGGCGGCGTCTTTGGCCTGCACCGGCTGGGCGGCCCTGAAGGCGTCCCAGCCCAGCAGGCCCTCGTGTCGGTAAGACCACAGGCCGCCCGACTCCCACCACACCACGGTGTGCAGGTCAGGGTGGGTGGGCATGAGGGGCAGCACTTTGTCGACTTGCTCCTGGTCTTCTGCAAACACGCAGACGCCCTGCGCGTCCTGCAGCACGTAGCCCACCTCGGCCGGCGAGGCGTCGGGGTAGAGCGCCACCACCTTGGCGCCCAGGGCCATGGCGGCCCACTCGGCCCAGTAGAGCTCGGGCCGGTTTTCGCTCAGCAGCACCACGGTCTGGCCGCGCTGCACGCCGCGCGCACGCAGACCCAGGGCCAGGGCGCGCACCTCGTCGCGCACCTGGGTCCAGCTGAATTCTTTCCACACGCCATCGCGCTTGTGCCGCTGCGCCACCTCGCCGGCCATGCTGGCGGCGTTGTGCAGCAGCCACTGGGGCAGGGTCTGCGGCAGGGCCGGTGGTGCAACGCTCATGCATGCGCTCCCAGGTAGGCCGAGATGACTTTTTCATCTTGCTGCACCTGGTCGGGTGAGGCGTCGGCGATTTTGTGGCCGAAGTTCAGCACGATCACTCGGTCGGCAATGTCCATCACCACCCCCATGTCGTGCTCGACCAGCACCACCGGGATCTGGCGCGATTCGCGGATGTCCAGGATGAAGCGGGCCAGGTCTTCCTTTTCCTCACCGTTCATGCCCGCCATGGGCTCGTCGAGCATCAGCATGCGCGGCTCCATGGCCAGAGCCCGGCCCAGGTCCACGCGCTTGCGCATGCCGTAGCCCAAGGTGCCCACGGGGTGATGGCGCAGGTGCTCAAGCTCCAGAAAGTCCAAAATTTCCTCGGCCACTGCGCGGTGCGCTATTTCTTCTTGGTGGGTGTGGGGGTAGTAAAAAAAAGCGGCGGTCAAGCTGCTCTTCATGTGCATGTAGCGGCCCACCAAGATGTTGTCGAGCACGCTCATGTTGGGCAACAGGTGTGTGCCCTGGAAGGTGCGTGCCAGACCCGCTTGGGCCACGCGGTGCACCGGCCAGCGGCTGATGTCCTGGCCGTTGAATGTCACGCTGCCTTGGCTGGGCCTGTAAAAGCCCGAAAGCACATTGAGCAGCGAGCTCTTGCCCGCGCCGTTGGGGCCAATCAGCGCCACCAACTCGTGGCCGATGTCCACCGAGATGTCGGCCAGCGCGGTCACGCCGCCGAACTTCAGGGTCAGCCCGCGCGCTTGCAACAGCGGGGCTCTGGGCTCAGGCGCTGTCATGCGGGGGGCGCTCCCTTGAGGGGTGAAAAACGCGGGGCTGGCGCGCTGGCCAGCGCGCCGCTGGCCGTGGCTGTGAAGATGCCGCGTGCCGCGTTGTGCGGGTGGCGGGCGGCTTCTTCCAGGCTGAGCACCGGGGCAAAGCACACGTCGCTGCCTTCGAGCAATTCGCACCAGTGCTGGCGCGGCTGGCTCAAGAAAATGTCTGTCATGCGCGCTTTCAGCGCGGGCCAGTGGCGGGCATCGTATTGCTGGGCCGCGCTCACGTCGGCCAGGCCCAGCTTGCTCAGCAGCAGGGCGTAAAACTTGGGCTCCAGCGCGCCCAGGGTGATGCAGCCGCCATCGGCGCAGCGGTAGACGTCGTAAAAAGGCGAGTCGTGAAAGGCGCTGGGCTGGGCGGTGCCCAACTGGCCGTTGCCCTGTATCCAATGCGCCAGGCCACCCAGCATGGCGGCAATGTCCACGATGGCCGCATCAACCACGCGGCCCTGGCCGCCGCTGCGCACCGCCAGCAGCGCGCAGACCATGCCAAAGGCCAGGCCCAGCGCGCCGCTGGCATCGCCCACCACCGTGGGTGGCACGATGGGCCGCTCGCCGCGGTGGGCCGAGAGCGCCAGCAGGCCGGTGAGCGCCACGTAATTGAGGTCGTGCCCTGCCGCCTGGGCCAAAGGCCCGCTCTGGCCCCAGCCGGTGATGCGGCCGTAAACCAGGCGTGGGTTGAGCGCTGCGCAGTCTGCAGGGCCCAGACCCAGGCGCTCCATCACGCCGGGGCGGTTGCCTTCAATCAGTGCATCGGCCTGGGCCAGCAGCGCCAGCGCCTGCGCGCGGGCCGCAGCTTGCTTGAGGTCCAGCGGCAGCACGGTCTTGCCGCGCCGCAAGGGGTTCTCGTCACTGCCACCGAGCTGGGCCTGGACCTCGCCCACTTCCAGGCGGGTGATCACGGTCACCTGGGCGCCCATGTCGGCCAGCATGCGGCCGGCCAAAGGCCCGGGACCTATCCCTTCGAACTCGATGACATGCACACCGGCCAGCGGGGCGCCCAGGGTCTGTGTCATTGGCCCAGCTTTCGTGCGATCAGGTCTTTCATGATCTCATTGGTGCCGCCGTAGATGCGCTGAATGCGCGAATCTGCATAAAGCCGGGCAATCGGGTACTCGGCCATGTAGCCGTAGCCGCCAAACAGCTGCAGGCATTCGTCGGTGACCTTGCATTGCTGCTCGGTGCACCACCATTTGGCCATGTAGGCGGCCTCGTCGTCCAGTGTGCCGTCGAGCAGGCGCTGCACGCAGTCGTTGACGAAGCTGCGCACCACGTGGGCCAGCGTGGCGCATTCGGCCAGCTTGAAGCGGGTGTTTTGAAAGTCGAACACGGTTTGCCCAAAGGCCTTGCGCTGGCGGGTGTAGTCCACCGTCAGCTCCACCGCGCGCTCTATCACGGCGGCGGCCGGCACGGCCAGCATCAGGCGCTCGTAGGGCAGCTGGCTCATGAGCTGCCTGAAGCCCTGGCCTTCTTTGGTGCCCAGCAACTGCGCGCAAGGAATGCGCACGCCGTCAAAAAACAGCTCGGCCGTGTCCGAGGCGTGCTGGCCCAGTTTTTCAAGCCGGCGACCCACCCGAAAACCTGGCAGGCCTTCAGTTTCCATCACCACCAGCGAGACGCCTGCGCTGCCTGCGTCGCCGGTGCGCACCGCCACCACCAGCAAGTTGGCAGTGAAGCCGTTGGTGATGAAGGTCTTGGCGCCGTCGATTACATAGTGATCGCCGTCCTGGCGGGCCTTGGTGCGCAAGGCCTTGAGGTCGGAGCCGCAGCCCGGCTCGGTCAGGGCAATGCCGGCCAGCAGCTCGCCGCTGGTCAGGCGCGGCAGCCATTGCTGCTTTTGTGCCTCGGTGCCGTAGTCCAGGATGTAGTGCGTGGCAATGGAGTGCACGGCGGTGTTGGCCGGCACCTCGGCGCGGGTCAGCTCGTCGAGCACCACCAGCTGGTAGGCCAGGTTGGCGCCTGCGCCGCCATAGGCCTCTGGCAACTCGGGCAGCAGCAGGCCCAGCTCGGCAAAGGGTCGCCAGACCTCGCGCGGAATGAAACCCTGGCGGCGCCAGCCATCGAGGTGCGGCACCATTTCGCGCTCGATATAGCGGCGCGCCTGGTCGCGAAAAGCCTCGATCTCCTCGTCCATCCAGGCGTGGCGGTGCAGTTGGGGCAAGAAGTTCATGGCCTCAGATGCCGGTCAGGCCGCCGCTGCACATCAGGGTCTGGCCGCTGATGTAGTCGGACTCGGGAATGCACAGCAGGTAGACCGCGCCGGCCGCTTCATCGGGCGAGCCGCCACGACCCAGCGGGATCATGCGTTCCATGGCCGCCATCAGGTCGGGGTTGACGCCCACCTTGATGTCGCGGCCATCAATGTTCGCGGTCGACTCGCTCTCGGCACTCACCGTCAGGCGGGTCTTGATGAAGCCGTAAGCCACGCAGTTGACGGTGACGTTCATGCGCCCCCATTCCTTGGCCAGGGTTTGCGTCATGCCGGTGATGCCGGCCTTGGCGGTGGAGTAATTGGTCTGGCCTGCGTTGCCAAAGAGGCCGGCCACCGAGGAGATGTTGACCACCTTGCGCACCACGCTCTGGCCTGCCGCTTGCTCCTGCTTGCTGAGCGCGCGTATCACTGGCTGGGCCGCGCGCAGGATGCGAAATGGGGCTGTGAGGTGCACGTCCATCATGGCGTACCACTGCTCGTCGGTCATTTTCTGCACCACGTTGTCCCAGGTGTAGCCGGCGTTGTTGACGATGATGTCCAGGCCCTTGAACTCACTGACCGCCGTGCCAATGAAGCGCTCGGCAAAGTCGGGCGCAGTCACGCTGCCGTTGCAGGCCACGGCCTGGCCGCCGGCGGCGCGTATGGCGGCCACCACCTCTTGCGCGGGGGCCTCGTCCAGGTCGTTGACGACGATGCGCGCGCCTTCAGATGCCAGCTTCAAGGCGATGGCGCGGCCAATGCCGCGGCCCGATCCGGTGATGAGGGCGACTTTGCCTTCGAGTTTTTGGCTCATTTTTATTCTTTCTGGAGGATGGGTGTCAGGCCAGGGCCACGATGGCCTCGCCCACGATTTTTTGCTGGCCGTATTGGTTGGTGGAGGCCAGCGTGATGCGGGCGCAGGCCTCGCCCTCGAAGTCCAGCAGCTCGACCACCTCACCGCTGCAGCTCATGATGTGGCCCAGGTGGGTGATGCCGGCAAAGCGCGCGTCGTATTTGCGCAGCTGCGCCTGGGGCCGCCACTGCGTGAGCAGCCGTCCCAGCCAGGCCATGCCCAGCATGCCTTGGGCAAACACGTCGGGCATGCCGGCGCGGCGGGCAAAGTCCAAGTCGATGTGAATCGGGTTGAGGTCGCCCGAGGCGCCGCCAAAAAGGGCCAGTGTGGTGCGGTTGACGGGCGGCAGTTGCAAAGGGGGCAGCTGATCGCCCACGCTGATGTTCGATGTCATGGTCTCGTCTTTCATCAATGGCGCACGACCAGCACGGTGCCCAACTCGGCCACCAGCTCGCCCCTTTGGTTGGTGACGCGCGAGTTTTTCACCACGAACTCCAGCTTGCCGCCTTTTTTGTCGTAGATGTCGCTGATGCTCGATTGCACCGTCACCGTGTCGCCCGCGCAGACCGCTTGGCGGTAGCGAAAGGACTGCTCGCCGTGCAGCAGCTTGCTCAGGGGAATGTCGAGGTCGGCGAGCAGCTGCATGTTGGCGCCGCTGTCCAATTCCGCTGCAAACAAAAAGGTGGGTGGGGCCGGCACGTCGGGGTAACCGGCAGCCCGGGCGGCGGCCAGGTCGGTGTACACAGGGTCGGTCTCGCCAATGGCCTTGGCAAAAAATTGGAGCCGGGTGCGGTCCACCATCAACACCGAAGGCGGCATCTGGTGGCCAATGAATTTTTTGTCAATCATGCGGCCATCCTTTCGTACAGGGTCACCACGCAGGCGCCGCCCAGGCCCAGGTTGTGCTGCAGCCCTAAGCGCGCGCCGGGAACCTGGCGCTGCTCGGCTGTGCCGCGCAGTTGCTGAACCAGCTCGGTGCATTGCGCCAGGCCCGTGGCGCCCAGGGGGTGGCCTTTGGAGAGCAGGCCGCCCGAGGGGTTGGTGACGATGCGCCCGCCATAGGTGTTGTCGCCGTCTTCTACAAATTGTTGCGCGCCGCCGCGATCGCACAGCCCCAGGGCCTCGTAGCTCAGCAGCTCGTTCTGGGCAAAGCAGTCGTGCAACTCCACCACCTGGATGTCGCGCGGACCCAGGCCCGCCTCGGCGTAGACCTGTTCGGCGCAGTTTTTGGCCATTGAAAAACCGACCACTTCGCGCATGTCTTGGGCCTCGAAGGTGGCGGGGCTGTCGGTGGTCATGGCTTGCGCCCGAATGCGCACATCCGTGTTCAGGCCGTGTTTTTTGGCAAACGCCTCAGAACACACAATGGCCGCTGCCGAGCCGCAGGTGGGCGGGCAGGCCATCAGGCGCGTCATCACGCCAGGCCACATCACGGCGGCGGCCATCACTTCTTCTTCGCTGACCTCTTTGCGCAAAAGCGCCAGCGGGTTGTGGGCGGCGTGGCGGCTGGCTTTGGCGCGTATCTTGGCAAAGGTGCTCAGGGGCGTGCCGAACTCCTTCATGTGCGCCAGGCCCGCGCCGCCAAAGTAGCGCAGCGCAAGAGGAATCTCGCCTTGGCCCACCAACTCCTCGGTGGACTGGTCAAAGCGTTCAAACGGGCTGGGCCTGTCGTTAAAGACGGTGCCTAAGGCACCTGGGTTCATCTGCTCAAAGCCCAAGGCCAGCACGCAGTCTGCGGCGCCGCTCATCACCGCCTGCCGGGCCAGGAACAGCGCGGTCGAGCCGGTGGAGCAGTTGTTGTTGACGTTGACCACGGGGATGCCCGTCATGCCCACCTCGTACAAGGCGCGCTGGCCGGCGGTGGAGTCGGCGTAGACATACCCCACGTAGGCTTGCTGCACCTGGTCGTAGCTGAGGTGCGCGTCACGCAGCGCGGCGTTCACGGCCTTGGCCGCCATCTGTGGGTAGGGCTCGCTGGCCCCAGGCTTGGTGAACGGCACCATGCCGACCCCCACCACGTACACATTGTTTTTCATGTCTGCTCTTTCTTGATGCTCGAAAACGACTAGTGCCTCAGATGGCTTGGATGCTAGGCTCTTGGCCCGTGTGCGGCGATGGCTGAGTACCCCAGTGCAATGGCAAAAGACATCAAAATCAAACTTCCTCGGGAATACCCTGGGGCCTTTGTTGCCCCTGTTTTCGTCAACGGAATGCTTTCCGGCCTGGCGGGCAAGGATGTGGACGTGGATGTCTATTTGCATCAGGCCGGCATCAACCCCAAGGCCATTCATGCGCAGCTCGATCCCCAGGTCACGCCCATGCAGTACGTGGCCTTGTTTTATGCCCTGATGAATGGCTTGCAGGACGAATGTCCGGGCATGTTTTCAAGACCCTTCAAACCTGGCAGCTTCGCGCTGACGGCACGCCAGGGCCTCTCGGCGCCAGACCTGCGCGGTGCGCTCAAGCGCATGAGCGCGGCGCTCAACCTGCTGCAAGACGACATTCATTTCTCACTGCAAGTCAGCGGCGAGGAGGCGGGGCTGCACATGGAAGGCATCAACCCCGTGCACGCGCCGCCTGTGTTTGCGCAGGAAACCATGGTGCGTGTGCTGTGGCGTTTGGCTGCCTGGTTGCTCAATTCGCCCTTGCCCGTTTGCCATTTCGATTTCAGCTACCCCGAGCCCGTTCACCAGGAGGGCTACCAGTTGGTGTTTCCCGCCGCGCGCCGCTACGGTGAAAAGGCATTTGGCTTTTGGTTCAAGGCCTCGCAATTGCAAACCCCCGTCAGCCGCGATGAATTGGCGCTGCGCTCCTTCCTCACCGACGCCTACACGCAGATCATTTCACCGCCGCGCAACTTTGGCGTGACGGGTACAAAAGTGCGCACCTGCCTGATGCGCAGCTACCCGCAATGGCCCACGCTGGAGCAGGTGGCCGAAAAACTCCACACCTCGGCTTCCAGCCTTCAGCGCCACTTGGCCGCCGAGCACACCTCCTTGCAGTGGCTCAAAGACGACATCAGGCGCGACCTGGCGATCTCGCGCCTGTCTTCGTCCAGCGTGTCCTTGGTGCAACTTGCCAGCGAGTTGGGGTTCAGCGACAGCCCCTCGTTTCAACGCGCCTTCAAAAATTGGACGGGTCAGCCGTGTGGTGCGTACAGGCGCCGCTGATGCTCCCGTCGCAGCCCAAAGCCCTTTTCCGTGACCGTGGCGGGCTACGCCACTTTGGGCTGCCAAGGCGGGTCTGGCTGCAGCTTGTGCCCTGATGCAGGCCAAACAAGTCACCGAACAATTCGAACGCTTGATTTTTGCGCTGGGCGAGCAGATGTTGAGCCTGCAGAAGTTGATTCATCCATGTATTTCATCCATGGATTGGAGAAATGACATTGTTTGGGGTGTGGCAGCTTCAGCAGATGGCCCAGGCCCTGCGTGCTTGACGCAAGCCCACACGCTCATAAAATACGTACCTACATACTTCTTTATAAAATCATCATGCAAACCGCGACCAGCCAGGAATTCAACCGCCAAGCCAGCGCTTTGCGCCATCGCGCCACCGAGGAGCCGCTGCTGATTACCGACCGAGGCCGTCCGGCCCATGTGCTCATGAGCTACGCCGCTTACCAAGCCTTGCAAGGGCCAGTGTTGTCTGTGGCCGACTTGTTGGCCATGCCAGTGGCCGACGAACTGGACGAGGTGTTGCAGACTTCTCGTGAGTTGGCGCGTTCTGCAGACTTGACATGAGTTTTTTGCTCGACACCCACGCGCTGTCAGAGATTCGCAAGATCCGGCTCGGACGTGCCCACCCCAAGGTGGCCGCCTGGAGCGAACACGTGAGCGCCAGGGACCTGTTTGTGTCGGTCATCACCCTGCAAGAAATCGAGCAGGGCTTGCTGCTGCTGCAGCGGCGCGATGCTGCCCAGGCTGGGCCGCTGCGGCACTGGTTCGACGCGCAAGTGCTGCCCATGTTCGCTGGGCGCACGCTGCCCGTCACCCTTGAAATAGCCCTGTGCTGCGCCCGCTTGAACGTGCCCGACCCCAAACCCTACCGGGATGGACTGATCGCCGCCACCGCGCTGGTGCATGGGCTCACGGTCGTGACCCGCAATGAAGCCGACTTTGCGGCGACGGGCGCGGCGCTGCTCAATCCTTGGAACTGGACGGCCATGGCCTGAATCTGCGCCCACAGGCCTGCGCCTGATTCAAGGCCACGGCTGAGATGCTGAAGCGCCACCAATGCATCTCCCAAGACAACAAGGGCTGAACGGCTTGGCTCAAGGGCCCCCAAACAAGCTCACCAGCTTGGCCACCTCGAGGCTCATGCCCATGGTTTTGAGGCGGATGTGGGGGTGGGCCGTGGCGAAGACGCGGAACACCTCGTCCACAAAAGCCTGGCCCACATGGACCACGCCTGCAAAGTCGAGGATCACGGTCTTGAACTGATTGGTGCGGTTCATCACCCATTTGGCTTGCGAGCGAGACACCAGCTCACTGCTCAGCTGCGCCAAGCGGACCGGGATTTCTGTGGTGTGAAAGGCCTCGCCCGGCTCGGCATCGCCCACGGGGCTCGACTCAAAATATTTGAAGTACACATCATTGCCCGTGCGGGTGCTGTCCAGTGCAATGGCCATGCGCACCACGGTTTGCGCCTGCGCGGGTTTGAGGTGGGCATGGGCAGCTATCCACTCAAAACGGGGCAGGGCAGTGCGGGTCTCATTCGGGTCAAACCGCAAGCCGAATGAATCAATGGCAAAGCCGTCCATCATGCGCGACGACACAAAAATACCCATGCCCGAGTGGCCCATGGGCGCGGTGGTGTACTTGCCCTTGGCCAGCTCCAAAATGGCCAGGCGCGGGTCAAACAAATCGGCTGCTTTGGCGATCTTGCGAAAGATCCCTTCGCCGTCATCGGCCACCAACATCTGCAATTGCCCACCCTGCACCTGCATGCCCATGACCACCTGCTGCCCGTTGGAATGGTCAAGGGCGTTGTTCAGCATCTCTGTGAATGCGGTGTAGGCCAGGTTTTTCACATTGGCCCGCAGGTCCGCCAACACAGCCGCCAAATGCTGCTCCCACACCACCATCTCACCGCCACGCCTAGCGATGTCTTGAAGTGGCTCAACGCGCAGCCAAAACCGTTTGTCGCCCAAGCTGTAAGTTTGCCGGGTGCCCGTGCCGTGGCGGTGCAGATAGCCCGCATCGGCGAGCTTTTTGATGCGACGGGAAACCGCTACCCGCGTCAAGCCCGTTTGCTCGGTCGCTGCGGTGGCCATGGCACCGCCTTGGGCCGCACAACTGAGGATGATTGAATCGTTGATGTCCAGCATTTGTATCGTCAAGTTATAGTTTTACTGGATTAATTGTATATTTTTATAAAATTTATTGTTCATCTAGTGTGGGCTTTTCAATAGCTTAGCCAGCTGCCTGCGTTTGAACAGGTGCACAAGACAGCTTGGGTCTGGAGCGACTGCTGCGCTGCTGTGCTCGGCCACTGTTTGCGCCGACCCACCTGCGCGACGACGCCTCTTGTGCCCAGCTTCAGCCCTGCGGCTCTGCCGCCGCGCCCACAGCGCCCACAGCCTCTGCGCCTGGCCATCCCTGCTCCAGCCGCAGGTTGAGCTCCAGCCACTGCAGCAAGATGCGAATGCGCGGCACGTCCAGGCGCTTGAGTGGTACCAGCGCCTTGAGCCAGATGTCTGGGAATTTGAACTCGGGCATGACCTCCACCAACTGAGCGCTGGCCAGCGCGGGCGCGGCCAGGTAGTTAGACACCATGCCCAGCCCCAGGCCTTGGATGCAGGCCTGGCGCAGCGCTGCGCCGTCGTTGGTGTGCAGCTTGGGCTTGACCTCCACGCCTTGCAGGCCTTGCGGCGTTTCAAACTCCCAAAACGTGCCCGAGGTCATGAACACCAGGCAGTCGTGGTCCAACAAGTCAGTCACTCGGGTGGGTGTGCCCCGGCGCGCCAGGTAGGCCGGTGAGGCGCACAAGCGCCTGCGCAAGGGCGCCAGCGGAAAATCGCGCACCTGACCGTAGAGCTCGGGCAGCGCGCCTATGGCCAGGTCAAAGCCTTCTTCTTGCGGGTTGACGGTGCGGTCGGCCAGCACAATGTCCATGCTCACGCGCGGCTGCTCGAGCATGAAGCGCTGCAGCAATTCGCTCAGGTAGAGCGTGCCCAAGGTGGTGGGCACCTTGATGCGAATATGCCCCTCCAGCTCGCCGCTGGCCTGGGCCATGCCGGCCAGTGTGTCGTCAAGCTGGCGCACCAGGGCGCGCACCTGCGGCAGGTAGCGCTCGCCCACATCGGTGAGGCTGAGTTTGCGGGTGGAACGCTCAAACAAGGGCGCTTTGATGCGCCACTCCAACTGGTCAATGCGCTTGGCAATGACCGAGGGCGCCAGTTGCCAGCGCCTGGCCACTTCTGAAAAGCTGCCCGTGTCGGCGACGGCCACAAAGGCTTTGAGGTTGGCGAGGGTGTCCATGGCGGGTTCTGTCTTTCTCGATTCGAGAAAGCTGATTCAATAAAAAGGGGTATTGTGCGTGTTAATGCAAGTAAATATGATGCCGCTTTCACCCCCACACCGGAGACCCCCATGAGCGTGCCCCCCACCCAGCCTTACTTGCGCATTGCCACCGAAGAGGCGTTTGCCCCTCCGGAGATGCTGCGCATCTACGAAAAAATCTTGGCTGGCAGCGACGTGGACCCCGGTTTCAAGGGCCTGATGGGTTTTTACATGAGCAGCCCCAGCGAGCGGGCGCGCCACATCATGCGCTGCCTGCAAGACCTGGACCAAATTCGCCTGGCGCACATGGACGAGGCGGGCATTGACCACCAAGTGATTGCGCTGACCGCCCCGGGCGTGCAAATCATGGACAAAGACACAGCGGTGTCCTTTGCCCGCGTGGCCAACGACCAGCTGGCCGATGCCTGCAAGCGCTACCCCACGCGCTTTACCGGCATGATTTCCATCCCCGTGCAAGACCCGCAGGCAGCCGCCAAGGAAATTGAGCGCGGCGTCTCGCAGCTGGGCATGAACTCGGTGGTGATCAACTCGCACACGCATGGCGAGTACCTTTCGGACCCCAAGTTTTGGGACATTTTTGCCGCAGCCGAAGCGCATGGCACACCGATTTACCTGCACCCCAATTCGCTGCCGCGCAACATGCTGCAGCCCTTCCAGGAATGCGGCCTGGACGGCGCGATTTATGGCTTTGGCGTGGAGACGGGCTTGCACGCGCTGCGCATCATTACCTCGGGGGTGTTTGACCGCTTCTCCAAGCTGCAAATGATCATTGGCCACATGGGCGAGGCCCTGCCGTTTTGGTCCTACAGGCTGGACTACATGCACCAGGCCACGGTGCGTTCGCAGCGCTATGAAAGCATCAAGCCTCTGCAGAAAAAGCCCAGCGACTACTTGCGCGAGAATTTCTACATCACCAACAGCGGCGTGGCGTGGGAGCCGGCCATCAAGTTCACCCAGTCCATTGTGGGTGTGGACCGGGTGCTCTACGCCATGGACTACCCTTACCAGTACGCGGTGGATGAAGTGGTTGCCATGGACAACATGACAATGAGCGACGAAGACAAAATGAAATTTTTCCAAACCAATGCGCAAAAGGTCTTCAAGATCAAAGCTGCTTAAGCCCTGTATTGACCTTTGAAACGAGACACACCATGAACTTCAAGCTGAAAAACTCTGCCTTGGGCCTGCTGGCCCTGGCATCTTCTTTGTTGCCTTTGGCCGCGCAGGCCCAGGCAGCAGCGCCTTGGCCCACGCAAAGCGTGCGCATTGTGGTGCCCTTTACTGCCGGCACCGGCATGGACACCATTGCCCGCGCCGTGGCCCCCAAGCTCGGCGAGCGCCTGGGCCAGACCGTGGTGGTGGTCAACCAGCCCGGCGCCAGCGGCAACATCGGCGCCGACACGGTGGCCAAGTCCGGCGACGGCCACACCCTGCTGATGAGCGCCAACACCATGTTGATTGCTGCGCAGATATACAAAAACGTGCCCTTCAATCCCCTGCAAGACTTTGCTCCGGTTTCCATGGCCGCTTACGGCACGCTCATGCTGGTGGCCAACCCCAAGACGGGCTTGAAAACCATGAAAGAGTTTGTGGCCCAAGCCAAGTCGCGGCCAGGCTCCATCTCCTTTGGCTCGCCCGGCGTGGGCACGCCGCACCACATGTCCATGGAGTTGTTCAAGGCGCAAACAGGTTTGTTTTTGCTGCACGTGCCTTACCGCGGCACGGCGGGCTACACCCAAGACCTGCTGGCCGGTGAATTGAACGTGGGCTTTTTGCCTGTGCACATTGCTCAAAATTTTGTGCGTGACGGCAAGCTCACCGCCTTGGCCGTGGGCAGCAACAAGCGCCACCCGGTGTCACCCACCGTGGCCACTTTTGAAGAGCTGGGCGTCAAGGGCGTGGAAGTCGACCTCTGGTACGCCTTTTTTGCCCCGTCCAAAATGCCTGCAGCCACGGTGGCCAAGCTCAACACGGAGATTGCCGCCATCATCCGCAGCCCTGAAGTCAACTCCTTGTTGGGCCGCGCTGGCATGGACGCCACGGCCTCGAGCGTGGAGGAATTGACCAGCATTGTGCAAAAGGACTATCCCCGCTGGGGCGCTGTGATCAAGCGCAACAGCTTGTCGGTGGAATAAGTCGCACCGAGCCAGACTGCTGCCAGCGCAGTGGGGTGGGCCTGGCTCAAAAGCCGTTTTTGCCTGGGCAAACCCCTGGGCTTGAGCTCAGGGCCTTGTCCGCCAAGGCCCGGCTTTCACCAGGCTCCCAAGTGCACTGTCAGCGCTTACAAAAATCGCTTGCATCGCACCTCGCGGGCCCTCAGTTCAAGTAGCGCGGTTTACCGTTGGTGTTGGCCTCAGGCGCTTCCACCAACTCTTGCGCTGAGTCAGGCGAATGCACAGCAGCGCTGCTGCCCAAGAGTTGGGCCGGAGGCGGCTCCACCCAGCCCGAAGCCTTGAGGCTTTGGTTGAGCAGGCGCAGCAGGCCTTGGGTGAGGGCCGAATCCATGACCAACTGCAAATCGCGCTGCTTGCCCGGCAGGCGCTCAAGCAGCGTGACCTGCAGCTTGGCGTCAGCCAATGGCGTGAAGCTCAGCTCGGTGACCAGCAGCGGCTCCTCGCCCAAGGGCAGTGCGGCGGGCTGGTCTTTGAAGGGCGTTTGAAAATCCCCATCGTAGACCGCAGCTTCTTTTTTGAAGTTCTGCATCAGCTGCTCTTTTTGCTCCGTCAAGGGCGTATGGTCAGGCGGCACCAGGAACTGCTTTTCTATTTGGGCCTGGGCGGTTTTGCCCAGGTGGGGCAGCAGCTTGAGCGTCAGGCGCCGGGTCAGCCAGGCTCGGAACTCCTCGCCTTTGAGGCTGTTGATGCGGATCAGCAAGCGGTCTTGCTCTCCTGAGTAACTCACGTTGACTTGGTGAATGTTCATGGGCCGGATTCTAGGGCGGCCGATGAGCTTTGCCTACGCCAGATGAGCGTATTTACAAGGTATCTACCCTTGAAAATGCGTGCATTCATCCCTAATTGAAAGCAAGAGTTAACAAGGAGCCCCTGTGCGACACGACAAGCTGACCACCAAGTTCCAAGAAGCGCTGAGCGACGCCCAATCGCTGGCCTTGGGGCGTGACCACCCCTACATCGAGCCGGCCCACCTGCTGGCCGCCATGCTGCAACAAGACGACGGTCCCAAGGCGCTGCTGCAGCGCGCGGGCGTCAATGTGGCGGGTTTGCAAGCTGGGGTGGAGGCGGCCCTCAAAAAGCTGCCCGAGGTGCAGGGCCAAGACCAAATTCAAGTGGGGCAAGAGCTGGCCAAGCTGCTGCAGGCCACCGAAAAAGAAGCCCTCAAGCGCGGCGACCAGTACATTGCGGCCGAGCTGTTTTTACTGGCGGCCGCCGACCACAAAGGCGATGTAGGCCGCTTGGCCCGAGAAAACGGCATGAGCCGCAGCAGCTTGGAGGCGGCGGTCAACGCCGTGCGCGGCGGCCAAAGCATGGACAGCCCCGAGGCTGAAGGCCAGCGCGAGGCGCTCAAAAAATACTGCATGGACCTCACCGAGCGCGCCCGGGCGGGCAAGCTCGACCCGGTGATTGGCCGCGACGACGAGATCCGCCGCGCCATCCAGGTGCTGCAGCGGCGCACCAAAAACAACCCCGTGCTCATTGGCGAGCCCGGCGTGGGCAAGACCGCCATTGTCGAGGGCTTGGCCCAGCGCATCGTCAACGGCGAGGTGCCCGACTCGCTCAAGGGCAAGCGCGTGCTCTCGCTGGACATGGCCGCGCTCTTGGCCGGCGCCAAGTTCCGCGGTGAGTTTGAAGAGCGCCTGAAAACCGTGCTCAGCGAGCTGGCCAAGGACGAGGGCCAAACCATTGTTTTCATTGACGAGCTGCACACCATGGTGGGCGCGGGCAAGGCCGAAGGCGCCATGGACGCAGGCAATATGCTCAAGCCCGCGCTGGCGCGTGGCGAGCTGCACTGCGTGGGCGCCACCACGCTGGACGAGTACCGCAAGTACATTGAAAAAGACGCCGCGCTGGAGCGGCGTTTTCAGAAAATCTTGGTCGGCGAGCCCACCGTGGAGGCGACCATTGCCATCTTGCGCGGCCTGCAAGAAAAGTACGAAAAGCACCACGGCGTGCAAATCACAGACCCGGCCATTGTGGCTGCGGCCGAGTTGAGTCACCGCTACATCACCGACCGGTTTTTGCCCGACAAGGCCATTGACCTGATCGACGAGGCCGCGGCCAAAATTAAAATTGAGATCGACTCCAAGCCCGAGGTCATGGACAAGCTCGACCGCCGGCTGATTCAGCTGCAAATTGAGCGCGAGGCGGTGCGGCGGGAAAAAGACGAGTCCTCGCAAAAACGCTTTGCGCTGATTGAAGAAGAAATTGTCAAGCTGCAAAAAGAAATCTCCGACCTCGACGAAATTTGGCAGGCTGAAAAAGCCCAGGCCCTGGGCTCCAAAGACGTGATGGAGCAGATTGACCGCATCCGCTTTCAAATTGAGGAGTTCACCCGCAAGGGCGACTTCAACAAGGTGGCCGAGCTGCAATACGGCAAGCTGCCCGAGCTTGAAAAGCGTCTCAAGCAGGCCCAGGCCACCGAAGAGTCCAAGTCCGCCAGCCATGCGCCCAAGCTCTTGCGCACCCATGTGGGCGCCGAAGAAATTGCCGAGGTGGTGGCGCGCGCCACCGGCATTCCGGTGAGCAAGCTCATGCAGGGCGAGCGTGACAAATTGCTGCAAATGGAAGGCCGCTTGCACCAGCGTGTGGTGGGCCAGCAAGAGGCGATTGCGGCCGTGGCCAATGCCATCCGCCGCTCTCGCTCTGGCCTGTCGGACCCGAGCCGGCCCACCGGTTCCTTTTTATTCTTAGGCCCCACGGGCGTGGGCAAAACCGAGCTGTGCAAAGCCTTGGCGACCTTTTTGTTCGACAGCGAAGACCACCTGGTGCGCATAGACATGAGCGAGTTCATGGAAAAGCATTCGGTGGCCCGCCTCATAGGCGCGCCACCGGGCTACGTGGGCTACGAAGAAGGCGGCTACCTCACCGAGGCCGTGCGCCGCAAGCCCTACGCCGTGCTGCTGCTCGACGAGATGGAAAAAGCCCACCCCGACGTGTTCAACGTGCTCTTGCAGGTGCTCGACGACGGCCGCCTGACCGACGGCCAGGGCCGGACCGTGGACTTTAAAAACACCGTCATCGTGATGACTTCGAACATCGGCTCGCCCATCATCCAGTCCATGGTGGGCCGGCCTGGCGAGGAAATCAAAGAAGCGGTGATGGACGAGTTGCGCAACCACTTTCGCCCTGAGTTCCTCAACCGCATTGACGAGACCGTGGTCTTTCACGCCCTGGACGCCAAAAACATCGAGTCGATTGCCCGCATACAGCTGCAAGTCTTGATTGCCCGCCTTGAAAAAATGGACCTCACCATGGAGGTCTCCGAGCCGGCCGTTGCCGAGCTGGCCAAAGTAGGGTTTGACCCCGTGTACGGCGCCCGGCCGCTCAAGCGGGCGATCCAGCAGCGCATTGAAAACCCACTGTCCAAGCTCCTGCTGGAAGGGCGTTTCCCGCCCAAAAGCACCATTTCCGTGGGGGTGGACCCGATCCGCGAGCCCGGGGTGTTCAGCTTTGGCTTGAGTCCTGCTCGAGAGCTGCAGGTGATTTGACCGCCGTTCACGCTAAAGCGGCCTGCCCATAGAGCGCGCCTGCCAAGACCACATCTTGGCAGGCTTTTTTTCAGCGCGGTGTGCCCAGCACCTGCGCCCAGTAAATGCCTTGCGGGCTTTGCAGGTTCACCGCAAAGGCCAAGCCCATTTGGGTGAAGCCCGGCTGCATCAGGTTGGCGCAGTGGCCGGGGCTGTCCAGCCAGCCTTGCACGGCTTGGGCGGCGGTGGTTTGGCCGGCGGCCAGGTTCTCGCCCACGCGTTGCCAGTTGTAGCCAGCGCGGCTGGCGCGCTGCCCGGCTTGGCTGCCGTCGCGGCCGGTGTGGCTGAGGTAGCCGTGGGTGGCCATGTCCACCGCGTGCAACTCGCTGGCCAGGTGCAAGGCTGAGTTCAGCTCCAGCGCGGGCGCAGGGCCAAAGCTTTGGCTGCCGCAGCGCCTGGCCTGCGTCCGGGCCAGGTTGACGCGTTCAAGCACCTCAGTGCGCACTTGGGCCATGTCTTGCACCAGCGGCGGCGCAAAGGGTGCGGCCAGCACCACCCAGCTGGCCTGACCGAGCTGGTAGACCCCCACTTGGCGCCACGCCGGGTCCAGCAAGCTCCCGCACGCGCGCTCTGACAGCCCTTTGGCCAAGCTGCCGCCGGTGTAGCCGCGCAAGCCCACCACGCTGGCGCCTTCGGAGCGGTAGCCTTCGGCGCTCAGCGCAGACTTGAGGTCTTGGCCACGGCCCAGGCGTTCGGCCGCCCGGTCCAGGCGAGGCTCGGGGCTCAAGCGCCCGGGCAAGCCTGGCTTGCCGCCACAGCCCCGCGTTCTGGCTTGAATGATGGACTGGTAGAGCTTGGCCTGGGCCTGCGTCACAGGCGGGCTGAGCTGGGCGTCAGGGCTGGCCTGGGCCGGCAGCGCCACCATCCACAGCACTAAGGCCAGCGTGCCGGCAAACCAGGCGTGGGCTGGCGGCGTGCATGTGCGCTTCATGCGGGGCTTGCCTGCAAACCGCTGACCCGCTGAAAGCGGCTGGGCGACTGGCCCATGGCGCCCAAGGGGGTGGGGCGGCGAGGGGGCGGGGTCAGGCTGGCCATGTCCGGTTGCTGGGTTGCAGGGCAGGGGGGATGCAGTGCTTTGGCTGAAATTCGCAAAAATGTGACACTCTAGCGTCATTCGGCAGAGGCCGCCCATACTACGATAAGACGCATGAGTTCCACAAGCACCTCCCTGGGCGCCCCGCCGTTGGCGCCCTTGCGCCAAGACCTGGGCCTGATTGGCTTGGTTGGCTTGGCCCATTCGGTCAGCCATTTCAGCCAACTGCTGCTGCCGCCGCTGTTTCCTTGGCTTAAAGAAGAATTTGCCGTCAGCTACGCCCAACTGGGCTTTGTGCTGACGGTGTTTTTTGTGGTGTCTTGCGTGGTGCAGGCGCTGTCTGGCTTTTGGGTGGACCGCTTTGGCCCCCGGCCCGTGTTGTACGCGGGGCTGGCCTGTATTGCAGCGGCTTGCGCCGGCTATGCTTGGTCAAGTTCCTACTGGATGCTGACCTTTTTTGCCGGTGTGGCTGGCATTGGCAACGGCGTGTTTCACCCGGTGGACTACACGCTTTTGAACAACAAGGTCAGCCCCTCGCGGCTGGGCCATGCCTACAGCGCCCACGGCATCACCGGCACTCTGGGCTGGGCCATTGCGCCGCTCCTCATGACGGGGGTGACCCTGGCTTATTCCTGGCGCACGGCGCTTGCCGTGGGCGGCTTGGTGGCGGTGGCGGTGCTGGTGGTGCTGCTGTTCAACCATGGCCGCCTGGCTTACACGCCGGTGGCGGTGGTCAAAAAGGCCGAAGGCGGCAGCATGGATTTCTTAAAGGAGCCCGCCGTGTGGATGTGCTTTGCCTTTTTCTTCATGTTCGCCATGGTGCTGGGTGTGGTGCAGGCCTTTGCGCCTGGCGCCACGCGCGAGCTCCATGGCGTGGCACTGGCCACCATGGCGCTGTGCCTGACCATTTACATGTGCGGCAGCGCAGGCGGCATGGTGTTGGGGGGCTTTCTCATCAAGGACCCCATGCGCTGCGAGCGGCTGGTGGCCGTGGGTTTTGCGTTTGCCGCCGTCGTGGCGGTGGTCCTGGCCCTGCTGCCCATGCCAGCCTGGCTGGTGCCGGTGATGTTTGGCCTCATGGGCTTTGCCTCCGGCACGGCCGGCCCTTCGCGCGACCTGCTGGTCAAGCAGTCCACCCCGCCTGGCGCCACCGGCAGGGTGTATGGCGTGGTCTATGGCGGGCTTGACGTGGGCCAAGCCATCACGCCACTGATTTTTGGCCTGCTCATGGACCACGGTCAATTCCGTGGCGTGTTGCTGGGCTTGGCGCTGGTGCAGGCGCTGTTGATCTTCAGCGCTTTCCGGGTGCGCAGCGTGGGGCGGCGCCAGCCGGTGGCGGCATGACCACAGCCTGGCCAGCGCCACTGCAGCTGGGCGTGCCCGACTTTGTGCCACGCTCGCGCGCCAGGGCAAGCAGCTTGGTGCGGCAGTCGCCATGAATGTGCTGCTGGTGGAAGATGAGGCCCGCATTGCCGACTTTGTGATGCAGGGCTTTGCCGCCGCTGGCCACCAAGTCAGCCACTGCAGCGACGGTGAGCAGGCCTTGGCCCACCTGTTGCAACACCAACCCGACATCATGATCCTGGACCTCATGCTGCCTCTTCAAAGCGGCATTGAGGTGCTGCGCAGTGTGCGTGCCAGCGGGCGCGCCTTGCCTGTGCTGATTCTGAGCGCCAAGCTGGAGCTTGAAGACCGGCTCAAAGGCTTTGAGTTTGGCGCCGACGACTACGTGCCCAAGCCGTTTTACGTGGAGGAGTTGATCGCCCGTGCGCAAGTGCTGGTGGCGCGCAACGGCGGCGCCTTTGAGGCCACGGTGCAGGTGGGCCCGTTCAAGCTCGACCGCCTTAAGCGCGAGGTCTCCTGGCCTGATGGATCGGTCAGCCTGAGCTCGCGCGAGTACAGCCTGCTGGAGTTGCTCATGCGCTCGCCCGGCACCTTGTTTTCCAGGCAGCAGATCTTGCAGCAGGTCTGGGACATCAATTTCGACCCGCACACCAATGTGGTCGATGTGTGCATACAGCGCATCAAGCGCAAGATCGAGTCTGCCGTCAGCGCCCACGGCGTGAGCATAGAGTCGGTGCGCGGCGTGGGCTATTTACTGAAAGTGCAGCCCCGTGCTGGGTAGCTCCTACAAGTTTCGCAGTCTGGTGCACCTGTTCATTGGCGTAGGTGTGATTTTTTTTGCCAATCGGCAGTTCGCACAATACAACTTAGGGAGGCAATTGACCGAGCAGGTGAGGGCAGACCTGGGTCAGGGACTGGCGAAATGCAGCCAGACGCTGCCTAACCAGGAACTCTATTTACAGTGCTTTGCCCGCATTGACGACGCCAACTTGATCACCGAAGTGGTGGCCCATGCGCATGTGCACTGCCCGCCCTTGGGGTCTGGCCTGGCCCTGGCATCGGCGCTCATCGGTCCTTGCCAAGCTCTGCGTGATGAGCGCACGGCTTGGCGGCCGTCGCCTGACTCAGATGTTGGGCCCATTGAAAACGCTCAGTCCACCGTAGACGGACAACTTTGGTTTGCGGTGCGGCTGGGCGATGCGCCCCAGGGCAGCATGCTGTTGCTGCGGCGCACCGATGTTGAAAATTTCAAGACCCAAATTTGGGCCTTGCGTGACCGCAACCTCCTCTTTGCGCTGCCGCTTGTGCTTGCCGGAATTCTTCTGGTGAATCTGTTCGTGACTTTTTTTGCCTTGCAACCCCTGAGGCAGCTTGAGAGCTACATGCTCACCCTGGACTCCAGCAACCTGCAAGGTCATGATCAGCCGGAGCCTCAATTTGTGGAATTTCGGCAATTTTTGTCCATTTTTCAGGATTTGCGCGCTCGCCTGAAGGACAGCTTGGAGCGGGCGCGCCGCTTTGCCGGTGACGCCTCGCACGAGTTGCGAACACCGCTGACCATCTTGCGTGGACACTGCGAGCAACTCATTCGCAGCCAGCCGGTGGGCTCGGACACCCAGGTTCAGGCCCGCGTCATTGGCGATGAAGTCGAGCGCTTGATCACCATTGTGGAAAAGCTGTTGCTGCTCTCGCGTGCCGACGCCAACAGCCTGCAGCCACACATGCAAGCGCTCAAGCTCAGCGAGACCATAGAGCAGATGGTGGGCGACAACGACCCCGCTCAGTCCGGCTTGCAGGTGCGCGCGCAGGTGCAGCCCGACATCATTTGGCTGTGCGACCGGTCCCTGGTCGTGCAAATGCTTCACAACCTGTATGCCAACGCCATCAATTACAACGTTCCTGGGGGGTGGGTGCGCATCACGCTAGAGCAGCGGGACAACGCGATTGCGCTGAGCTTTGAGAACCCGACCTCGCACATCAGCGACGAGTTGCTGACCCGCGCATTTGAGCGCTTTTACCGCGCATCTCATGGTCGCAGCATTCAGGGTCACGGCTTGGGCCTGAGCCTGTGCCTTGAGATTGCCAAGGTTCACGCGGCCAACCTGAGCATTGAGCGTAGACCCGGGGAGATTTTTTGCGTCAGCTTGCTCGTGCCCTTGCCGGCCAAAGCCGGCCTGCCGGCGAATGTTGGCCTGAGGTGATGCCTGTTGCCCGCCTCGATTCGCTTGCAGGCTTGTCTCCTACAAAGACAAGACGGCTTTCCCCT